>Ga0210051_1000008_pt1 | contig 145075 bp, 127 predicted proteins | sample CryGey092014_all_FD_185464 | JGI IMG/M metagenome (GOLD analysis project Ga0210051, IMG submission 185464) | Groundwater microbial communities from aquifer - Crystal Geyser CG23_combo_of_CG06-09_8/20/14_all (SPAdes) (version 2) | ecosystem: Environmental > Aquatic > Deep subsurface >...
GCGCTCCGACCCCGCACCCCCAATCCCGCACCCGCAGCCCCAGCGCCGTGACCTGGAACCGGCGCCCTGCTGCCGTGGCCCCCCTTCCGGGCGGCGCCCCCTTGGGAGGCGATCCAACCCTGCGGCAAGGGCGCGGCCGTTGACCGCGGGTCGCGAACGGGCGCGCTCCGACCCCGCACCCCCAATCCCGCACCCGCAGCCCCAGCGCCGTGACCTGGAACCGGCGCCCTGCTGCCGTGGCCCCCCTTCCGGGCGGCGCCCCCTTGGGAGGCGATCCAACCCTGCGGCAGGGGCGCGGCCGTTGACCGCGGGTCGCGGGGTGCGCCGCGTGGCCCGGCCGGTGGCGGTTTTCGGCCCCCGGACCTCATGGTAGAGTCGCCCGGTTCCACAACCCTTGCACGGGAGCAGACCATGGCGAGCGATACCAAGGAGCACGCCTTAGAGGCGGCGCTGGCGCAGATCGAGCGGCAGTTCGGCAAGGGGGCGATCATGCGCCTCGGCGACGAGACGGCGCGCCAGCCGGTGCCGACGATCTCCACCGGCTCCATGGTCCTCGACGCGGCCCTCGGGATCGGCGGCCTGCCGCGCGGCCGGGTCACCGAGATCTACGGCCCCGAGTCCTCGGGCAAGACGACCCTGACCCTGCACGTGATCGCCGAGGCGCAGCGCCTCGGCGGCACCTGCGCCTTCATCGATGCGGAGCACGCCTTGGACGTGAACTACGCGGAGCGCCTCGGGGTGAAGGTGGCGGACCTTCTCATCTCCCAGCCGGACACCGGCGAGCAGGCCCTGGAGATCGTCGACGCCCTGGTGCGCTCGGCAGCGGTGGACCTCATCGTCGTCGACTCGGTGGCCGCCCTGGTGCCGAAGGCGGAGATCGACGGTGACATGGGCGACTCGCACGTCGGCCTGCAGGCGCGCCTCATGAGCCAGGCCCTGCGCAAGCTCACCGGGGTGATCGGCAAGACCCACACCGCGGTGGTGTTCATCAACCAGATCCGAATGAAGATCGGGGTGATGTTCGGCTCGCCGGAGACCACCACCGGCGGCAACGCCCTGAAGTTCTACTCGTCGGTGCGGCTCGACATCCGGCGCATCGGCCAGATCAAGCAGGGCGAACAGGTGGTGGGCAACGAGACGCGGGTGAAGGTGGTGAAGAACAAGATGGCACCGCCCTTCCGGGTCGCCGAGTTCCAGATCCTCTACAACCACGGCATCGACCACTGGGGCGAGGTGATCGACCAGGCGGTGGTGGGCAACATCATCAAGAAGGCGGGGACGTGGTACTCGTTCGGCGAGACGCGCCTCGGCCAGGGCCGCGACAACGCCCTGGCCTTCTTCACCGACCACCCGGAGATCGCCAAGGAGGTGGAGGGGCAGGTGCGTGAACTCCTCGGCCTCGGCGAGCCGGAGCTGGCCAGCGCCTGAGGCTGGCCGATGGAGCACCTCCACCGCCTGCTGGCGGAGATGGTGGCCGCGACCGCCTCGGACCTCCACCTGAAGGTCGGGGCGCCGCCGTTGATCCGCGTCGATGGAACGGTCCGAACCACCGGCGCCGGACCGCTCGCGGAGGCGGAGGTGGAAGGCTGGGTGGCGGGGCTGCTCACCGGCGCGCAGCGAGCGCGCCTCGACTCCCTGCGGGCGGTGGACCTCGCCACCACCGACCCCGCCGGCGAGCGGTTCCGCGTCGTGGCCTTTCGCCAGGCCGGGACGCCCGCCTTCGTCTTTCGCCACGTCCTCGCCCAGCCACCATCCCTGGCCGAGCTGGCGCTGCCCGCGGTGGTGGAGTCCCTGTGCGTGCCGCGCGCCGGGCTGGTGGTGATCACCGGCGCCACCGGCAGCGGCAAGTCCACCACCCTGGCGGCGATGGTGGACCACATCAACCACAACAATCCGCTCGCGATCACCACCCTGGAGGACCCGGTGGAGATCCTCCACCACGACGCCCTTGGCCACATCACCCAGCGGGAGATCGGTCTCGACGCCACCTCCTTCGCCACCGGCGTGGTGGAGGCACTGCGCCAGGACCCGGACGTGATCCTCATTGGCGAGCTGCGCGACCGGGAGACGATCACCACCGCCATGCTCGCCGCCGAGACCGGCCATTTGGTCCTCACCACCCTGCACACCAAGGAGGCGACGGAGACGGTCCAGCGGATCCTCGCCACCTTCCCCGATGACGGCCGCAATGGTGCCCGGGTCCAGCTCGCCGCCTGCCTGCGCGCGGTGGTGAGCCAGCGGCTGATCCCCCGCGCCGGCGGCGCGGGGCGGGTCCCGGCGTGCGAGGTGATGGTGGTTACCGACCGGATCCGCGACCTAATCCGCCGTGACCTCCTGCACGAGATCCCCGACGCGATCGCCAGCGGCCGAACCCCCTACGGGATGCAGAACTTCGACCAGGCCCTCGCCGAGTTGCTCGCCGCCGGGACGATCACCTTCGACGAGGCCCTCGCCCACGCCACCCGGCCCGCCGACTTCGCCCTCCGCTACCGCGGCATCGTCAGCGGTGGCGAGGAGGTAGAACGCGGCCACCACGCGGGGAGACCCCAGAGTCGCGGCCGGGGGTGAACACCCCCCACCCGACTCTTCCCGGCGCGCTCCCACCGTCGCCAGCCCCAGCGCGAAGAGGGGGTGGCGGGCGCGGCTGCCGATACGTGGCGCGCGAGTAGCGGCCGAAGGCGCGGCGCAGCCGTGGCCCCCCGCGGGGCGAGGCGCGGATCGCCGGAACCACGGGTCGAGGTCGTGGGGCACCTGCAGGAGGGGGGCGGGGCGGGGAGCACGCGCCCGCCCGCGCGCCGCGGCCCAGGCGCGACCGGCCCGGTGGGCCGGATCGCCTCCCCCTGCCGGCCGGCACAGGAGCAGGCGCCTACGACCGATCCGGAACCAGCACCGTCGCCGATTCGGGAACGATGGGCGGCGATGGGATTGGAGCAGGCGGCTACCACAGATCCGGAACCACCACCGCGACCGCGGGGGCGATGGCACCGGGGGCGATGGCGCCCACCCACGCCCTGCGTGGCCGGTTGTGCCGGGTCGCCCCGCCGCTCTCTACTCCTCCGCGCCCTCTTCGTCGTCGTCGTACTCCTCCACCGCCTCGGCAAGGCGCATGACGCCGGAAACGCGGTCGTTTTCCAGGTCCACCAGGGTCACCCCCTGGGCGTTGCGGCCGATCACCGAGATCCCCTTGGCGGCAATCCGGATGATCTTGCCGCCCTCGGTGAAGAGCATCAGGTGGTGGGCATCCGCGACCTGCTTCACCCCTACCACCTTGCCGTTGCGCTTCGTGGTCTTGATGGTGATCACCCCCTGCCCACCGCGGTGCTTGATCGGGTACTCCTCCACCTCGGTGCGCTTGCCAAAGCCGTTCTCGGTGACCGTCAGCAGGCTGGTGCCCGGGGTGATCACCTCCATCGCCACCACCTGATCATCGCCCTGCAGGGTGATGCCGCGCACCCCGCGCGAGGTCCGGCCCATGGCGCGCACGTCGCCCTCCTTGAAGTGGATCGCCTTGCCGTTGCGGGTAGCGAGCAAGATCTCCTGGTCGCCGGTGGTGAGGCGCGCGGCGATCACCTCATCGTTGGCGTCGACGGTGGCGGCGATGATCCCGGCGGCGTGGATGTTGGCGTACTGGGCGAGCGCCGACCGCTTCACCACCCCCTTACGGGTCGCCATGACCACGTAGCGGTCCTCGGGGAAGTCGCGCACGGTGAGCGACGCGGCGACCTTCTCCCCCGGGGCGAGGCTGAGGAGGTTGACGATCGCCTTGCCGCGCGCCGCGCGGCCCGCCTCGGGGATCTCGTACACCTTCAGGCGGTAGACACGGCCGCGGTCGGTGAAGAAGAGGATCGTGTCGTGCGAGGTGGCGATGAAGAGGTGCTCGACAAAGTCCTCCTCACGCGTCTGCATCCCCATCTTGCCCTTGCCGCCGCGCCGCTGCGCCCGGTAGAGCGAGGTGGCGTTGCGCTTGATGTAGCCACCGTGGGAAACGGTGATCGCCATCTCCTCGTCGGCGATCATGTCCTCGATGGAGATGTCGGCGCTGAACGGCACGATCTGGGTGCGGCGCTGGTCACCGAACTGGTCGCGCAGGGTGACGAGCTCCTCCTTGATGATCCGGTACACCTCCGCCTCATTGGCGAGGATGAACTCCAGCCGGTCGATGGTCGCCAGGACCTCTTTGTACTCGGCGAGGATCTTGTCGCGCTCCAGCGCGGTGAGGCGCTGCAGGCGCATGTCGAGGATCGCCTGGGCCTGAATCTGGGAGAGGGAGAAGCTCTCCATCAGGCCGGTGCGGGCCGCCTCCGGGGAGGCGGCGGCGCGGATCAACCGGATCACCGCGTCGAGGTGGTCGAGGGCGATGGTCAGCCCCTCCAAGAGGTGCGCCCGCGCCTGAGCCTTTTGCAGCTCGAACTCGGTGCGCCGGGTGACCACCACCTTCCGGTGGTCGATGAAGCAGACGAGCATCTGGCGCAGGTCCAGCACCTGCGGCCGGTTGTCCACCAGGGCCATGAAGATGATCCCGAAGGTGGTCTGCAACTGGGTGTGCTTGTAGAGCTGGTTGAGCACCGCCTGCGGCTCGTCGTCGCGCTTCACCTCGATGACGACACGCATGCCATCGCGCCCCGACTCGTCGCGCAGGGCGGCGACCCCCTCGATCTTCCGGTCGCGCACCAGCTCGGCGATCTTCTCGATCAGGCGCGCCTTGTTCACCGTGTAGGGAAGCTCGGTGATGATGATCGCGTCGTGGGCGGACTTGCGCCCCGCCTTCTCGATCACCGACCGGGCACGGAGCTGCAGGCGACCGCGGCCGGTGCGGTACGCCTCGCGGATCCCCTCCAGGCCGTGGATGATCCCGGCGGTGGGGAAGTCCGGACCGGTGATGTGGGCCATGAGGTGGTCGACGGTGGCGTCGGGGTGGTCGATCAAATGGATGCAGCCGTTCACCACCTCGGTGAGGTTGTGGGGTGGGATGTTCGTCGCCATGCCGACCGCGATCCCGGTGGAGCCGTTCACCAGCAGGTTGGGGATCTTCGTCGGCAACAGCAGCGGCTCGCGGAGCGAGTCGTCGTAGTTGGGGCCGAACTCGACGGTCTCCTTGTCGAGATCGGCGAGAAGCTCGTGGGCGATGCGCGACAGGCGCACCTCGGTGTAGCGCATCGCCGCGGGGGAGTCGCCATCCACCGAGCCGAAGTTCCCCTGGCCGTTCACCAGGGGGTAGCGGAGGGAGAACTCCTGAACCATCCGGACGGTGGCGTCGTAGACCGCCGAGTCGCCGTGCGGGTGGTACTTACCAATCACATCGCCGACGATGCGCGCCGACTTCTTGAACGGCTTATTCCACTGCACCCCCAGCTCCTCCATCGCATAGAGGATGCGGCGGTGGACCGGCTTGAGGCCGTCCCGGGCGTCGGGCAGGGCACGCCCGACGATCACGCTCATGGCGTAGTCCATGTAGGAACGCCGCATCTCCTCTTCGATGTCGATCGTCGGGTAGTCGCGCAGGGTCATGGGGGAAGGCTCCGGGGGAAGGAGTGAGGCGGGTTACGGTACCACGCCTCGACCCCGGCGATCAGCCCGCGCGGTGCCTTGCACGCCGAGGGCCGGCCGCTTCATGGTGAACACGGCCCGCCACGTGGGCCACGGCCCTGCGCGGGCCCGGCGCGCCCCATGCCGCCCCTTTCGCCATGAACCCCCTCGACCTCGCCCTCGCCGGACTCCTCGCTTTCGCCGCCCTCCTCGGGGCGCTGAAGGGGGCGGCGCGGATCGTCGCCTCCCTCGCCGGGCTGCTCACCGCCGCCTGGGCGGCGCGCCGCTTCGCGCCGGCGGCGGGGCACATCTTGATCGACAACGGCGTGTCCGAGACGGTGGCCGGCTTCGTCGGCTACGCGGCGGTCTTCGCCTTGGTGGTGGTGGCGGCGGCGACCCTCGGCTGGCTCGTCACCCGCGGCCTGGCGGCGGCGGCCCTGGGCTGGGTGAACCGCCTCGCCGGCGCCCTCGCTGGCCTCCTCCTCGGCCTCCTCCTCGGCGCCGCCGTGATCCTCGGGACCGCCACCCTGGTGGGCGGCGACGCGCCCCTCCTCACCCGCTCCCGCCTCGCCGAACCGGTGCTCACCGGAGGCGGCTGGCTCGCCGCCGCGGCGCCGGAGTCGGTGCGCAACCGGGTGGCGCACGAACGGGAGCGGCTGACCGCGGGGTGGCACGAACGGCAAAAATGAATCGTCCGGGGGGCCAGGCGCTCTTGGATCGGCGACTGTTTCGGTTTGGATCCCACACCCCCCTTGGAGGAGGAGCAGGTCATGGGTGAACCCCTTCCCCGGCTGCGCCGGCAACAAGACGACCAGGTCCGGCGCCTAACCGACCACTACCTCTCGACCCACCACCTGCCGGCGACCGCGGAGAACCAGGCGCGGTTCGTCGCTGTCTACGACTGCTTCCTGCGCGCCACGCCGCAGGAGCAACGCTCCGCCGAGCGGCTCGATCAGATGGTGTGCACCGCCTTCGGCCTGCGCGACACCGCCGCCGCCGACCCCGCCGCGGCCGGGCAGATCGCCGCCGAGCTCGCCGCCCTCTCCGCCCGCTACGAAGAGGAGCAGCAGCGCCGGCGCGAGGAGGAGGAGCTGCGCAAAAAAAGCCAGGACGAGCTGCGCGTGGTAAGCGGCGCCGTCTCTACCGCCTACCAAGACCTCTCCGCGCGTCTGGCGGTCCACCGCCTCGGCCTCACCGAACGGGCGACGGCGGTTGCCGAACAAGAGGCGGACCACCGCGCCCGCCTCACCGCCATCGCCGAGCTGGAACGCGACCTCAAAACGCAGCTCGAGCACCGCCTCCACCGCGACGCCACCGCCGCCCTCGAGGCGCAGGTGGCCGCGCTCAGCGGTGAGCTGGCGGCGGTGCGCGCCGAGCTTGGTGATCTTGCGACCGAGGGGGCGGACGACTCCCCCTACCCGCTCGCCGCCGCGGTGCGCCGCCTGGCGGCGCAGGCGGCCAGCGCCGGTCTCGACGCCCTCACCGGCCTCGCGACACGGGCGAGCTTCAACCAGGCGATCGCCGAGTGCAGCGACCGCTTCCGCAGCGCGGCGCGCGCCGGCCGGATGGAGGCGGAGAACTACACCGTCCTGCTGCTTGCCATCGACCACTTCAAGGCGGTGAACCAGGCCCACGGCCACGTCACCGGTGATCGCCTCCTCGCGGCGGTGGGCGAGCGGCTCCGCCACCTGCGCCGCGGCATGGACCGCGCCTACCGCTTCGGCGGCGACCAGTTCGCCTGCATCCTGCCGCGCACCCCGAGCCAGGGGGCGTGGAACGTGGCGGAGATCCTCCGCGACCAGATCGCCGATCTCGAGATCACCGCGCCCACCGGCGAGCGGTTGGGGGTCACCGTCTCGGTCGGCATCAGCGACGCCGTCGCCTGCGGCGCGGCGGTGGTCCACTGCGCGAACGAGGCGATGCGGGCTGCGAAGCAAGAGGGACGCAACCGCACCGTCGCCTTCACCGACGCGGCGTTCGTCGCCCCCTTCCCGCGCCAACTCCCCGCCGACTTCGTCGCCGAGGTGCGCCACCGTCTCCTGTGCGAGGAGCTCTTCGCCATGGTCTCGGTGGTGGTGACCGGCGACCAGCGAGGCGAGGTGGTCATGCTCCTCTACCGTGCCTTTCCCGGCCCCACCGCCGACGACGGCGACCAACACTTTCTCCTCGCCGAGGACACCGACGGCGCCGCGGCGATCCGCCGCCTCGAGGAGGCCACCGGCGGCGCGGCCCTGCGTGCCGGCGCCACGGACACGGACGAGATCCCCGACGCCCGCGCCCTGCCACCCGCCGCCCGCGCCCAGCTTCTGCTCACCCAGCTCGTGGAGCTGTTGGCCTAAACGACAGGGCCGGCCCAGCGGCGGGCGCGAACCGCACCCCTCGCACAAGGAGCGCCATGGTCCCCACCGGCCTACACGCCTCCCTCGTTCTGACCCTCGCCGCCTGCCTCGCCGCCCCCGCGTTGGCCGCCGGCGACGGCCCGTGGAGCAGCAGCGCCGCCCTTGCCCTGCTCACCGCCTCGGGCAACAGCACCACCACCTCCGGCAGCGTCAAGTTGGAGACCACCCGCGAGCGCCATGGACACGACCGGATCACTTTCAAGGCGGGCGGCCTGTACAACCACAGCGACGGCGTGGACACCGCCGAGCAGGAAAACGCCAGCGGCCAGTACGACTTCTTCCACACCGAGCGCACCTACTCCCTCTACTCCCTGCTCGCCGAGCGCGACGCCTTCGCCGGTTTCGACTACCGGCTCACCACCCGGGTCGGCCTCGGCCACGAGTTTTTCAAAGACGCGAACGACCGGCTCCTCGGCGAGACGGGCCTCGACTACGTCTACGAAAAGAAGGAGCCGGAGGCGGAGGCCTTCCCCGCCGCGCGCGTCTACGGCAAGTGGCTCCACACCTTCCGTGAAGGGATCGTCTTCAGTCAGGACGCGGAGTTTCTGGAGAACCTCTCCGAGATGGCGGATCTGCGGGTGAACACCCTCACCGCCCTGGAGGTCGCCCTCGCCCCCCACCTCTCCCTGAAGACCTCGCTCACGATGAACTACGACGCGCTCCCCACGGAGGGGAAGAAGACCACCGACCTCTACACCGCCACCGCCTTGGTGGTGACGTACTAAGAGGGCGAAGTAGAAAGTAGAAACGTAGAAAGGGGGTGGGAGGCTCGGTAGCCACGGGGACCACGCCGCCCCTTTTCCACCTCCTACTTCCTACTCCCCGAGGATGGTGGCTGGAGCGCCCGTCACGCCTCCCCAGCACTCCTGTAGGGCGTGCCAGGTGTGCCAGATTTGGGTCGGCCCGCAGGCCGGGGCGACGAGGCGTACTTGCGCTACGTTGAGGCGCCACGGCCGAGGACACGACCCAAAGATGGGGGGGGCTGGCGCGCCCGTCTCCGCCTTGGCCCCCCTTGTAGGGCGTGCCAGGCGCCCCAGATTTGGGTCGGCCCGCAGGCCGGGGCGACGAGGCGTAGTTGCGCTACGTTGAGGCGCCACGGCCGAGGACACGACCCAAAGATGGGGTGGCTGGCGCGCCCGTCTCCGCCTTAGCGGACGAAGGGGTTGGTGTGGAGGATGTACTGAAACTCCCCGGTCACGGTCAGAGAGTCGGTCGCCAGCCGTTTGGGGATCGGCGGGTAGGGGGCGCCGTCGGCCACCGCGCCGAGGGCCTCCGCGTCGAGGAGCTCGAAGCCTGACGAGCGCAGCAGCTTGGGGGGGGCGCCAAGGCGGCCGTCGGCGAGGATGGTGAACTGGATCACACAGCTCCCCGCCTGGCCGCGCAGCGCGGCCGCGCGCGGGTAGTCCCAGATGTACTCGATCTGCCGCTTGATCTTCAGAAAATACGAGACGAAGCGGTCGTCGCTGGTCTCCAGGGGGATCACCCGCGCGCCGAGATCGGGCGCCGCGGCGCGCGCCCCGGGGCGCTTGGCCATGTACGGCTGGTAGACCGGGCTGGTCCACTGCGGCACCAGGTCGACTCCGCGGCGCGACGGGGTCGGCGGCGCGGGCGGCTCCATCACCTCCTCCGGCCGCGGTGGCCCCGGCGCCGGCGTCTCCAGGGTGGGGGCGGGAAGGAGATCGCCCTCGCGCAGAGGCGGCGCCACCGGCGTGGGGGGCACCGCCTTCGCCGGCCCCACGGCGCGCGGCGCGGGGGTGGCCGCCTTCGGGGGCGGGGGGGGCGGCGGGGGCGCCATCGGGATCTGGCGCACCATCCCCACCTCCGGCGCCGCCGCCTCTTGGTTCGTCCCCTGCTTTCGGAGATCGCGCTCGGCACGCGCCTCGGGGTGCGCAGGTGGCGGGCTCTCTTCGATCGGGGGTGTCTCGACAATCGGCACGCGCTTCGGCTCGACCGGGGCGGGCGGCGGCTCGACCACCTCGATCCAGCGCTCCGGCGGCGGCGGTTGCCACCCGTCGTGCAGGGTGGCGGCGAGAAGCCAGGCGAGGAGGAGGTGGAGGAGGAGGGAGAGGAGGAGGAGGAGCAGAAGGTTGCGTCCCGCCCCCGGGCGGTTCACCCCCTCCTCACCCGCGATCGCGACACCCGCCGAATCCATCGGAGGGGCAGGGTAACGGGTTATTTCCCACCCTGCGCGTCGTTGACCCCCCCCCCCCCCCCCCACACAATCTCCCCGCGTGCCCACCCGCGGTGGCTGCGGCGCGCAGGAGAGCTCACCATGAGCCTGATCCCCCCGCGGGAAGACAACCAGGAGGAGGCGCCGGAGCCGGAGGATGCAGGCGAGGAGAGCGCACCGGCGGAGAAGCGGGAGGAGGGCCACACCCTCGATAGCCTGAAGATCTATTTTCAGGAGATCTGCAAGGTGGCGCTGCTGACCCGGGAAGAGGAGGTGGAGCTCTCCCAGCGGATCGAGAAGGGCGACATGGCGGCGCGCCAGCACATGATCGAGGCGAACCTCCGCCTGGTGGTGAACATCGGCAAGCGCTACCGCAACCGCGGCCTGCCCTTTCTCGACATCATCTCGGAGGGCAACCTCGGCCTGATCCGGGCGGTGGAGAAGTTCGACTGGCGACGCGGCTTCAAGCTCTCCACCTACGCGTCGTGGTGGATCAAACAGTCGATCGAACGCGCCTTCGTCAACCAGCTCCGCACCATCCGTCTGCCGGTCCACATCGACGACCGCCTTTCGCGCCTGTTACGCACTCTGGCGAAGGCGACCCAGCAATACGGCGAGCGCCCCTCGGACCAGGAGCTCGCCGAGCTGATGGACACCACGGTGGAGGAGGTGCAGCGGCTCATGGGGCTAGTGCGCGACGCCCAGTCCCTCGACGTACCAGTCGCCGACGAGTCGGGCACCACCCTCGGTGACTTGGTGGAGGACCAGGGGGCCATCTCGCCCAGCCACGTGATCGAGATCTTCAAGCGCCATGAGCTGATCGACCAGTGGCTCACCGGGCTCAGCGACAGCGAGCGGCGGGTGATCGAGTTGCGCTTCGGCTTCGACGACAACGGCGAGGGCAAGACGCTGCAGGAGATTGGCAAGGAGTTCGGCGTCACCCGCGAGCGCATCCGCCAGATCGAGGGCCAGGCGCTGAAAAAGCTCCGCCACATCGTCCGCGACTACGGCGCGGTCCTGGAGGAGTTCCTCCTCGACTAAGCGGGATTCGGGGCCACCCGGCTCGACGAGGATCCGCAGCCGAGGAAACGGCGCGAAGATGGGGTGGCTGGCGCCCCCGTCACCGCCTTGGCCCCCCTTGTAGGCCGTGCCAGGCGCCCCAGATTCACGCCGGCCCGTAGGCCGCGGACCGCGGCATACTGGTCGTACGCGGAGGATCCGCGGCCGAGGACACGGCGCGAAGATGGGGTGGCTGGCGCGGCCGTCACTGGATGCGCCTACCTGGCCGGGGCAAGATCCGGCCATCATGTCCACACCGGCGACGTCTCGTTTGCGCCCAGTCGCGCGGCTCCTCGGGCCGGTGGCGGCGCTGGCGATCTGGACCCTCGCCGACCTCGACCCTGCCCACCCGGCGATCACCCGGATGGCGGGGGCGGCGGCGTGGATGGCGATCTGGTGGCTCTTCGAGGCGGTCCCGTTGGCGGTCACCGCGCTGCTGCCGGTGGCCCTCTTCCCCTTGCTCGGGGTGGAGTCGGGCAAGGAAACCGCGCGCGCCTACTGCAACTCGGTGATCTTCCTCTTTCTCGGCGGCTTCCTCATCGCCCTGGCGATGGAGCGGTGGGCGCTCCACCGGCGCATCGCCCTGCGCATCCTGTTGTGGATCGGCGGTAGCCCGGGCGGGGTGGTCCTCGGCTTCATGGCGGTGACCGCCTTCCTCTCCATGTGGATCTCCAACACCGCCACCACGATGATGGTCGTCCCGATGGCAATGGCGGTGATCCGCCAGATGGAGGAGGAACGCGGCCACGCGGTGGTGCGCCCGTTCGCAGTCGCGCTGCTGTTGGGCGTCGCCTATGCCGCCTCCGAGGGCGGGATGGCGACCCTCATCGGCACCCCCCCCAATCTCGCCTTCGCGCAAATCTTCGCCGCCACCTTTCCGGACGCGCCGGAGATCTCCTTCGCCCGCTGGATGGTCATGGCCCTGCCCATCGCGCTGGTGATGCTCGCCCTCACCTGGTGGATGCTCACCCGCCTCCTCTACCCGCTGCGGGGGATCGAACGGATTCCGCGCCACCTCCTCACCGACGCCCACGCCGCCCTCGGCCCCATCCGCCCCGAGGAGCGTTGGATCCTCGCCCTGGCGCTGGCGGCGGCGATCCTGTGGATCTTCCGCGAACCGATCGACGCCGGCGCCTTCACCGTGCCGGGCTGGTCCGCACTCTTCCCCGACCCGCGGATGATCGACGACGGGACGGTGGCGATCACCCTCGCCGCGCTCCTCTTCGTGATCCCGGCGCGGCGCGGCGAGACCACCCTGCTCGATTGGGAGACCGCCCGTAAGCTGCCGTGGGGGATCGTCTTGCTCCTCGGCGGCGGCTTCGCCCTCGCCGCCGGGGTCGAGGCGTCGGGCCTCACCTCCTACCTCGCCGGCTACCTCACCGGAGTTGCCGCGATCGGGCCGGTGGCGACGATGGCGGGGGTCTGCACGGTGATGACCTTTTTAACCGAGCTCACCTCAAATACCGCCACCACCCAGATGGCCCTGCCGATCGTCGCCAAGGCGGCGGTGGCGCTGCACACCCACCCCCTGCTGCTGATGATCCCGGCCACCTTGTCGGCGTCGTGCGCCTTCATGTTGCCGGTCGCCACCCCGCCCAACGCGATCGTCTTCGGTGCCGGGCGGCTGACCATCGGTGATATGGCGCGCGCCGGGCTGGTGCTCGACCTCATCGGGGTGGGGGTGGTCACCGCCGGCGTCTACCTCCTCGGCCTCGCCCTCTTCCACATCGACCCCGCCGTCACCCCAACCTGGGCGGGGTGAGGCGCGCTCGGCGCGCCGGGGTGGGGGGGAGGTTAGCGGCGGGCGCGGCCGGACCCAACAGAACAGGGTTAGCTCGCCGGGACGACGGTGGCGAGGAAGGTGGCCGCGGGCGCGGCCGGAGCTGACTTTCGCGGCCGACTCCCCCCGTCCTAACCTCAGCCTGCAGGGGCTGACCCCCCCTCCCCCATCCCCGCACGCGCAGCGCGCCGCCATGTCCCCCCCGCCCCTCTTCGTCTTTGACATCGAAACCGTCGCCGACCCGGTCGCCGGCGGGCGACTGCTCGACATGCAAGGCGCCCCCGAGGCGGAGATCGCCGCAGCCCTGCGCGCCTACCACCGGGAGCGAACCGAGGGAAAGAGCGACTTTCTCCGCCAACCCTTCTGGCAGGTGGTAGCCATCTCCTATGCCTACGTCGAGGTGAGCGGCAACCCCACCCTGTGGGGGCGCGACACGGTGTGGGAGGGCTGCGACTACCGGCTGAAGGGGGTCGCCTCCATCGGCAGCGAGGCGAGTAGCGAGGCGGAGCTGGTGGGCCACTTCTTCGCCTTTTTGGAGCGCAAGCTCGGCGAGGGCCACCGGCCCTGTCTGGTGAGCTGGAACGGCCGCGGCTTCGACCTGCCGGTCCTGCGCTACCGCGCCATGCACCACGGCCTGACCGCCGCCCCCCTGTTCCGCGCCGGCGACCGGTGGGCGAACTACAACAGCCGCTACAGCCTCGACTGGCACTGCGACCTGCAAGAGGCGACCTCAGAGTTCGGCGCCGCCGCCCGCTGCCGGATGGACGAGGTGGCCGCCCTGGTCGGGGCACCGGGCAAGATCGGGGTGGACGGCAGCCAGGTGGAGGGTCTCTACCGAAGCGGCGAGCGGGCGGCGATCCGCGCCTACTGCGAAACCGACGTGGTGAACACCTACCTGATCTACCTCCGCTGGGCGCTCCTCACCGGCCAGACCACCGCCGCCGGGCTCGCCGCGGCCGAGGCGGAGGTGGCTGCCTATCTGACCCGCGAGGGGGAGACCCGCCCCCACCTGGCGGAGTTCCGGAGCGCCTGGGAGAGGGTACGGGGGGAGGTGGCAACCGCCGAGGGGGGTGGTGGAAATCCACCATCTCAGATTGAGACAGTGGGTGAAACACCCGCCGCGGAGGGGTAACCCCTTACAAACAAGGGGAAACTTTTGTGGGTAACGCGAGGGGGCGGGGTGGGCTGTCCAGATCGTTTCCACCTCGTTCCTTGGCCAACCTCCGCCCCGAGCCCGAACCCCTTGAAAAGACACGACAGCGGGTCAGTGGCGCACAAATTGCTTATGGGTCTGTGGGTGGTGCGCCGTGCACACCGCCCGGGGGAACGTCAACCACTCACCTGTCCGGGGGGACACCATGAAACGGGAGTTCACACGCTGGATCGTCGCCGTCGCCTTACCACTGCTCGCTGCCGCGCCCGCAGGGGCGCTCATTATGGAAACCACGCCGGCGGTCTCGATCGCGATCACCATCGACGGAGCGGCGGTGATGCAACCCGTCAGCATCACAACCACCCCGTCGTTGACGGTACAGGGTGCCTTCGAGAGCGGCTCGAACTCGATCGAGGTCGAGGCTGACCTCATCCAGGTGGTCCTGTGCGTCAAGCCGGACCCCTTCATCACCTCCAGCTTCACCATCACCAACAGCAGCAGCGCCACCCAGACCTTCTCCTTCCTGTCGACCTTACCGGTCTCGCCGGCGATTCCCTCCCCGACCGTGATGAACGGCCACATCAGCGGCACGGTGACCGACGCGAACAGCTCCGGCTCGGCCCTCGTCTCCACCAACGGTTCCGCCCCCCTCTACCAGGGATGGATCGATGGCGGCGTCGTGGGAACCACTGCCCTCTATTCCGATCCGTCCAGTTGGGGCACGGGCACCATCCCCTATGTCTCCTTCGCCAGCCTGCCGGGCGGGGCGGTGGCGAGCGCGATCGGCATCCAGATCAACTTCACCCTCTCCGCGGGGGACAGCGTGACCCTCGACAGCTTCTTCGAGGTCCTCCCGGTGCCCGAGCCCGCCTCCGCGGGGCTGGTGGCGATCGCCTCGGCTGGCCTTGCCCTCCTGCACCGCCGGCGGGCGTAGCTTCCACCTCGTCGACTTCCTGGGGCGGCCCCCACCCGGGGGCCGCCCCCTTTTTTTGCCCGCGCCCAACGCGCCGGGTACGGGCGCGTTGGCTTGGGGGCGCGGACCCGAGGGTTGCCCGCCGCCCACGGCGGGCGGTCGCGCGGCGCGCCGTGGGGGATGGGGCGGGGGAGGATGGCCGCGGAGGCGGCCCGACCTTCCCGGCGTGGACGATGGCCCCCGTCGACCGCCGGACCGCCCCCATCCCCCCCAACCTGGGCGCGCCGGCGCGCCCGCGCCTCAGCCGGCGGGGCGCGTTTCCAGGTTGAGGGCGTCGAGGACCGACTTCACCACCACCGCCAGGGGCACCGCGAAGAAGGCGCCCCACACCCCCCACAAGGTGCCGAAGACGAGCAGCGCCAGGATAATCGCCGCAGGGTGGAGGTGGACCGCCTCGCCGACGACCACCGGCGCTAAGAGGTTGCCGTCGACCAGCTGGATCAGGCCGTAGGCGAGCAGCACCCAGCCCGCATCCCAGGTGAACCCCCACTGGGCGAAGGCCAGCAGCGCCACCGGCACGGTCACCGCCAAGGCGCCGACGTACGGGATGAGGGCCGAAACTCCGGAGATCAAGGCGAGGAGAAAGGCGTAGTGCAGTCCAAGGAGGGCAAACGCGATCTCGGTAATCACGGTGACGATCACCACCTCCCACAGCTTGCCGGTGATGTAGCGCCCCATCTGGCCGTCCACGTCCTTCAGGACCCGGTTGAGGAGGCCCTGGTCGCGCGGCCAATAGCGGCCGATCCAGGCGAGGATCTGCTCCTTGTCCTTGAGGAAGAAGAAGACCAGGAGGGTGACCAGGACGAGGTAGACGAGGAGGGTGACCAGCCCCGGGATCCCCTGCATGATCCCGCTCACCGCCGCCTGCCCCACCTCGCGGAGCTGGTCGGAGAGGCGCTGGGTCACCTCATTCATATAGCCGGCGCCGATCAGCCGGCGGGTCTCCTCCAGGCGCGCCGCCGCGGTCTCCTGGACCGCCGCGACGATCCGCGGCAGATCGCCCACCAGGGCGGTGAGTTGGCTGACCACCGCCGGCAACAACCACAGGAAGCCCCACAGGAGGACGAGGAAAAAGCCAAGGTAGAGGGCGGTAAAGGAGGCCCAGCGCGGCAACCCGAGGCGCCCGAGGGCGCGGATCATCCGCTCGAGGCAGTAGGCGATCACCACCGCCGCCAAGAACGGCGCCATCGGCCCGGCGCAGCTGACCACCAGAACGAGGCCGACCCCGAGCACCCCGAGGAGGGCGAGGACCTGGCGATCGCGCAGCAGGGGGGGGACGAGGAAGGCCATGGCGAAGGCGGCGACGCGACCGCTCGCGCGCAACCGTACGGCCCGCGGTGGCCAGCGACAACCCCGCGGCCGCCCGCCACCGCGCCGCTTTTTCACTCCCCCTGGCCGGCGTAGTACTCTGGCCCAGTTCGCGGATTCCCGAACGCCACGCGGGCCCGAGGTCACCGACTTCCATGAAGCTCCCCCATCTGAAGATCCGCAACATCGACGTCCCCCACCCGATCATCCAAGGCGGGATGGGGATCGGCGTCTCCTGGGAGCGGCTCGCCGGCAACGTGGCGAAGAACGGCTGCATCGGCATCATCTCCACCGTCTGCACCGGCTACCGCCACCCGAGTTTCGTGAAGATGAAGGGCGGCCGGCCGGTGAAGCCGGAAAATCTGCACAACGGCCCGGCCCTGACCAAGATCATCCACGACGCCAAGCTGATCGCCGGCGGCATGGGGGCGATCGGGGTGAACATCCTGTGCGCGATCACCGACTACGCGCGGGTGGTGACGGACTCGGTGGCCGCTGGCGCCCAGCTCATCATCTCCGGCGCCGGCCTGCCCCTGCGTCTGCCCGAGTACGTGGGAAGCGCGGACGTAGCCTTGCTGCCGATCATCTCCTCCGCGCGCGCCTTGAAGCTCATCTGCAAGAGCTGGCAGCGGCGTTACGACCGTCTGCCCGACGCCGCGGTCCTCGAGGGGCCGCTCTCCGGCGGCCACCAGGGGTTCACCATGGAGCAGTGCGACGACCCCGCCTACCAGCTCGAAAATCTTCTGCCGCCGGTCCTCGAGGAGGCGAAGGTGTGGGGCGACATCCCGATCATCGTCGCTGGCGGAATCTGGGACCGCGCCGACATCGACAAATACCTGGCGATGGGCGCCGCCGGGGTGCAGATGGGGACGCGCTTCATCGGCACCTTCGAGTGCGACGCGGACGCCCACTTCAAGCAGGTGATCCTGGAGGCGAAGAAGGAAGACATCCAGCTCATCCACTCGCCGGTCGGCTATCCGGCGCGGGGCGTCATCACCCAGCTCCAGCACGACATGGCGTCGGGGACCGCGCCGCCGATCCAGTGCATCTCCAACTGCGTCACCCCATGTGACCACGGGCGTGAGGCGAAGGAGGTGGGGTTTTGCATCTCCGACCGCCTCGCCGACGCCCAGAAGGGGAAGGTGGAGACCGGCCTCTTCTTCTCCGGCTCCAACGGCTACCGCCTCGACCGGATCGTGCCGGTGAAGGAGCTCATCGCAGAGCTCACCGCCGAGACGTGAGCCGCGCGGTCGCTACCCTGCGGTGGCGCGACCTCGCCGTCCTCGCGCTGCTAATCACCGCGCTCGCCGGCGCGACCGCCCTCCTCCTCACCCTCGGCGCGGGCCACGACGAGCCACGCGGCTGGCTACGCCTGGCGATCACCCTGTTGCTCCTCACCCTCCTCGCCAAGGGGTGCGCCCTGGCCCGCGGTCAGGCGGAGGAGCGCTACCGGCGGCTCTTCGAGGGGGTCGCGCGCCACACGGGCGGGGAGCTGGAGGTCATGGCGCACCCCGCCACCGGCGCGCTTCCTGCGCGCGGCGCGGCGACCACCACCCTCTTCACCCTCCGCTGGCACCAGGCGGGCTACGCCTGCGCATGGTCCTTCGTGCGCGACCACCAGGGACGCACCACCACCGACCGCTTCCCGGTACGGGTGGCATGTCGCAACCCGCGCCGTTGGAGTTGGTCGATCCGCCAGGACCTCACCCGCTCCCCCTTTCCCGACCCCCACGCCCCACCCACCGGTGACCGTGGTTTCGACGAACGGTACCGGGTGGTCGCCAGCCGCGAGGCCGCCCCCGCCCTCACCAGCGCCCGGATCCGCGACCGGCTCCTCACCCTCCACCCCCTCCTCCACCTGGACCTCGACGGCCGCCCGGACGCAATCGTCGCCACCCTCTACCACCCGACCACCGACCCCTACCCGTACCCCTACCTCTTCGAGCTCCTCACCTGGCTGGCGGCGGCGCAGGAGGGGACCACCCCCCCCGAGTAGGCCGGCGCTGGCCGTGGTGCGCGGGGGCCACGCAAGGCACGCGCAACAAAAAGGCCCGTGGCCGCAGCGCGGCCACGGGCCTGATCACCCTCCACAACGCGCCGAGTTACGCCTTCTTCGCGGTGGCACGCTTCTTCGGGGCAGCCTTCTTCTTCGCCGTCGCCCGCTTCTTCGGGGCAGCCTTCTTCTTCGCCATCGCCCGCTTCTTCGTACCGGCCCGCTTCTTCGCGGTGGCGCGCTTCTTCGGGGCGGCCTTCTTCTTCGCGCCCGCCTTCCGCTTCGCGCCCGCCTTCTTCTTCGAAGCCGCCTGGAGCACCTGCACCGCCTTGTTGGAATCCTGGACCGAGTCGAAGGCGAGGTAGATCACCGCGTTGCGGCCCAGGGCCGCCGCCGAGTAGCCACGCAAATTGATCCCCGCCGCCGCCAGCTTGGTGCTGATCTCGGTGCACAGCCCCATCTTGTTCGGCGCCACCACCCGCAGCGACCCCATGGTGTCCGCCTTGGCGAAGCCGGCGTTCTTCGCCACCCGCATCCCCTTGGCGCCGGAAATCGGCGCGACAAAGAGGACGCCGTTTTTCCCGTTCGTGTCCCGCCGCGCAATGATGAACTCGAGGTCCACCCCTGCGTTCGACAAGGCGGCGAGCTTCTCCGCCATCCCACCGGGCTCATCCTTGATCGAGCCCGCCCAGACGTTGACACGCGCTACGTTCATTGCCATGTCCTTCCCTCCTCTGTGGAGTGGGGCCCGCGGGCCCGTTGATGGTGGTACCGCCAATCGCGGTCGTTCGCTCCCCTTTCGGCAAGGAGCCTAGCGCCTACAGGTAGAGCATCTCTTGCGATCCCTCGCTCCCCTCGGGAGCCGAACGCCCGAGGGCCGCGTAGCCGGCGGCGGAGACAACCCGACCGCGCGGCGTCTTCTGTAAGAGTCCCTGGAGGATGAGGTAGGGCTCCACCACATCCTCCACCGTATCGCGCTCCTCGTTGACCGCCGCGGCGATGGTGGAGAGGCCCGCCGGGCCGCCGCCGTACTTGTCGATGAGGATCGTGAGGAGGTGGCGATCGAGGGCGTCGAGGCCGAGGCGATCGACGGCCAAGCGGGTGAGGGCACGATCCGCCACCGCACGGTCGATCCGCCCGTCCCCTTCCACCTCGGCGAAGTCACGCACCCGGCGCAGCAACCGGTTGGCGATGCGTGGCGTGCCGCGCGCCCGGCGGGCGATCTCGGCCGCGCCGTGGTCGCTGACAGAGCAGCCGAGGATGGTGGCGGAGCGGTTGCAGATGCGGGTGAGCTCGGCCGCGTCGTAGAACTCCATCCGGCCGATGATCCCGAAGCGATCGCGCAGGGGCGGCGTCAAAAGCCCCATGCGAGTGGTCGCCCCGACCAGGGTGAAGGGTGGCAGCGGCAACTTCACCGACCGCGCCGCCGGCCCCTCGCCGATGATCAGGTCGAGCTCGAAGTCCTCCATCGCCGGATAGAGGATCTCCTCCACCGTCGGCGAGAGGCGATGGATCTCGTCGATGAACAGGCAGTCGCCACGTTCGAGGTTGGTGAGCAGGGCCGCGAGGTCGCCGGGCTTCTCGATCACCGGCCCAGAGGTGACACGCAGGTTCGCCCCCATCTCGTGGGCGATGATGTGCGCCAGGGTGGTCTTGCCCAGCCCGGGCGGGCCGGAGAAGAGGCAGTGGTCAAGCGCCTCCCCGCGGCGGCGCGCCGCCTCGATGAAGACGCGCAGGTTGGCGACCAGGCCGGACTGCCCGACGTAGTCCGCGAGCCGCCTGGGCCGCAGGCCATCTTCCGCAACCCCGTCCCCGGGGACGGCGGCGGCAACGAGGAGCTCACTGCGCTCGATTGGCTCGGCCATGGCGGCTTGCGTCTCGCATCCGGCGACACACGCGGCGCCTTTATACATTCATCGGCGCGTTGTGTCTTTTTTTTTGCAACACCGCTCAACCCCACCGCCCGCACCGCCGCGCACGAGCGCGGACCTTGCCAGCGCATGAGCTGACCGACCTCGCCACATCGCCGCCGCCCGTGCGCGCAAGGGCGGATTGATCGCGCCGGAAGCGCGTCATTCCAGGGCATGCCGCCGCCCGTGCGCGCGAGGGCGGATTCTCGAACGCCAGCACCTCCCGCCCCGGTCCGTCACTTCGCCCGCGCGCGAGCGCGGACCGCGCGGTGGTACCGGCAAGGCACCGGACTTGCGCGCCCCGGCGCACGCGGAGAGGGCAGGCAAGCTCGCGCGTGTGCGACTGCCCCGCGCCGCGGGCGCGCACCGCGCGCAGGAGACGACGCGCAATCCCGCGCACGTAGCCATCGCCCAGCGGTCACGCGCGCGCCCAGCGAAGCCAGCGCGCCGCGCCTCGTGTTGGGGCCGCGCAATACGCCGCGAGCAGCCACGTGCAAAGGCGGAGGCAGGGTGCGGCGCGCGCTCGGACCGCGCGCGTCGGCGAGCCTCGCTCACCGCCCGAGCAACGCCAGGCCGTCGCGGATCCAGGCGTTGAGATCCGTTGCCCCGCCCTTGTCGCGCACCTTCTCCAGGGCGCGATCCACCACCTCCGGGCGGTAGCCGAGGTTGATCAGGGCCGAGCGCGCGTCCTGCTCGCTGTCGTGCGTGGGGCCTCCCTCCACCTCGCCCTTGCCCACCCGTTCGCGCAGTTCGAGGACCAGACGCTCGGCGGTCTTCTTGCCAATCCCGGGAACGGTGGCGAGACGGGCGGCGTCGCCGGCGCGGATCGCGCTAACCAGCGCGGCGCGCGACAATCCGGAGAGGAGCGCCAACGCGAGGCGCGGGCCGATCTTCTGCACGGTCAACAAGAGGCGGAAGAGGTGGCGCTCCTCCTCCGTAACGAAGCCGTAGAGGTGAATCGCGTCCTCGCGTACCTGGGTGTGGACGAACAGGGCGGCGCTCTCCCCCACCTCGGGCAGGCCAAGGAAGGTGGAGAGAGGACAGAGCAGGCGGTAGCCGACGCCGTGGCAGTCCACCACCACCTCCTCCGGCTGCTTCGCCAACAAAACACCGTGCAGGCGCGCGATCACTGGACCACTCCACGGGTAAGGCGGCGCGCCACGCCCGCGTGCTGCAGGTGGCAGATCGCGAGCGCCAGGGCGTCGGTCACGTCCGTCGGACGCGGCGCCAAAGCCAGGCCGAGGAGTCGCCTGACCATCTCCGCCACCTGGCCCTTCTCCGCCTGGCCATACCCAACCACCGTCTGCTTCACCAGACGCGGCGCGTAGCCCGCCACCTCCAGCCCCGCCTCGGCCACGGCGAGCAACGCCACGCCGCGCGCCTGACCGAGGACCAGGGCGGCGCGCGCGTGGCACCCGACAAAGAGCTCCTCCACCGCCACCGCCGCCGGCCGATGGCGTGCGATCACCACAGCGAGGGCGTCGTGGATGGTCAGCAGGCGGCGGGGCAAGGGATCCTCGCCACGGGTCCGGATGGCGCCGCTGGCGATATGGACGAGGCGGCTGCCATCAAGGGCCACCACCCCGTAGCCGGTCACCGCCGAGCCTGGGTCGATACCGAGAACGAGCATGGGCTAGGGGCGGGTACGGACAGGGGAGGACGAGACGCAGCAGGGACCCCTGTGGCCGGCGCCAACGTTTACCCCCGGAGCCACCCTCCCACCCGCACCTCTCGGGGTGGGGTGGCCAGGGTCCACGAAAGGCCGCGCACCCGCCCCGCTGGACAAGATCGCCGGAGGGGGTACGGCCCCATCCCGGGCGGCCACCACCACCTCGCGGATCGCGACGGAGCGCGTGCCCCCCCCGATGCGTGGCCCAGCCCCCGCGACCTGTCGCACCTCACCCCTCGTAGCTCGCCAGCACCTCGTCCGGGATGTCCTCGTTGGAGTAGACCTCGTTCACGTCGTCCGAGTCATCGAGGGCATCGAAGAGCCGCAGCAGGGTGTGGCCGGTCTTCTCGTCCACCGGGACCCGCGTCTTCGGGACCATGGCGACCGTGGCCTCCTGCGCGGTGAAGCCGGCAGCCTCGAGCCCCTCCTTCACCCGCTCCATCTCTGCCGGGGCGGTGCGGACCTCGACACTCTCCCCCTCCTCCACCACGTCCTCGGCCCCCGCCTCCAGGGCCGCCTCCATCAGACCGTCCACGTCCACCTCGCCGCGCGCGAAGGTGATCACCCCACGCCGATCAAAAAGATAAGAGACCGAGCCGTTCTCCCCCATGTTGCCGTTGTAGCGGGTGAAGGCGTGGCGGATCTCCGCCACCGTGCGGTTGCGGTTGTCGGTGAGCCCCTCGATGAGGATCGCCACTCCGCCGGGCCCAAACCCCTCGTAGGTCACCTCCTCGTAGGTGACCCCCTCCAACTCGCCGGTCCCCTTTTTGATTCCCCGGACGATGTTTTCCGCGGGCATGTTGGCCGCCTTCGCCTTCAACAAGATCGCGCGCAGGCGCGGGTTGCCGGCCGGGTCGCCGCCCCCGATGCGCGCCGCCACCGAGATCTCGCGCAGGATCTTGGTGAAGACCTTGCCGCGCTTGGAGTCGATCGCCGCCTTCTTGTGCTTGGTCGTTGCCCACTTGGAGTGGCCGGACATAACACCCTCGTTCGTCGAAATCGGGATTCGCGCCGACGCCCGCGGCCGCGCCGCGCGCGCCTTGGGACAAGCGCTAGACGCTACATGGACGCGCCGACGCGGTGCAAGGCGATGGCTCTTCGCCGCCGGCGATTCCTTCCCAACCGCCGCGCCGCCATGATAACTTCCGCCCCCCCCAAGAAGGGGAAATCTCGAGTGTCCCACGACGCAGGTGGACGGTCTTTCGACCCCCCCGGGACACCCTAGCCTAACCCGCGTCACGGTAAGGAGTTGTCCATGTCGATTTTGACCCTGCACGAGCTGCTCGAAGCGGGCGCCCACTTCGGCCACCAGACGAACCGGTGGAACCCGAAGATGCGACCGTTCATCTTTGGTGCCCGGAACGGCATCTACATCATCGACCTCCAGCAGACCCTGGCGCGGGCGCGCGGGGTGTACACCCAGGTGGCGCAGATGGCGGCGGCCGGCAAGGTGATCCTGTTCGTGGGCACCAAGCGGCAGGGGCAGGAGGTGATCCAGCAAGAGGCGAGCCGGTGCGGTATGCCGTACGTGAACCACCGCTGGCTCGGCGGCACCCTCACCAACTTCGAGACGGTGAAGAAGTCCATCGCCAAGCTGAAGGGGATCGAGACGATGAAGGAGGACGGCACCTACGACCTCCTGCAGAAGAAAGAGGTGGGGCGCACCGAGAAGCTGCGCGCCAAGCTCGACCGCGCCCTGGGCGGAGTGAAGAACATGAGCCGCTTGCCGGACGCGCTGTTCGTCGTCGACACGGTGCGCGAGTCGATCGCGGTGGCCGAGGCGAACAAGCTGCGGATTCCGGTGATCGCCATGGTCGACACCAACAGCGACCCCACCAAGGTGCAGATCCCCATCCCGGCCAACGACGACGCGGTGCGCGCCATCCAACTGGTCACCCGGCTGATCGCCGATGCGGTCCTCGCCGGCAACCCCAACGCGGCCGAACTCCTCGGCATCGAGCCCGAGCCGGTGGACATCGCGGCCACCGCCCTGGCCGCGACCGAGCCGGTGGTGGAGTCGCCCGCCGCCGCGCCGGGGCTCCTCCCCGGCAACGAGGCGTAACCCGCCCGCGCCGGCCCCCCCTTTTCATCCTTTCCCTCTCCACCACCACACGGGACCCACCATGGCGATCACCGCAAACCAGGTAAAAGAGCTCCGGACCCAGACCGGCGCGGGGATGATGGACTGCAAGAAGGCGCTCCAGGAGACGGGCGGCGACCTGGCCAAGGCGGTCGACTTCCTGCGCGAAAAGGGGCTTGCCGCCGCCGCCAAGAAGGCCGGCCGGATCGCCGCCGAGGGCGCGGTGGTCGCGGCGCAGAGCAGCGATGGCACCACCGGCTGCATCGTCGAGGTGAACTCCGAGACCGACTTCGTGGCCAAGAACGACCTCTTCCGCACCTTCGCCGCGGCGGTGGCGGAGCACATCCTCGCCCACAACCCCGCCGACGTAACGGCGCTCCTCGCCCAACCCATGGCCGACGGCCGGCCGGTCGCCGACCACGTTACCGAGCAGATCACCACCATCGGCGAGAACCTCGCCATTCGCCGCTTTGCCCGCTACGGCGGCACCGGCAAGGTCGCCGCCACCTACATCCACATGCAGGGCAAGATCGGCGTGCTGGTGGAGATGGAGGGGGCGGGCGCCGCCCGGGCGGTGGAGGTGGGACGGGACATCGCCATGCACATTGCCGCCAGTAACCCCCTGGCCCTGTCGCGCGCCGACGTCCCGGCGGCCGAGGTGGAGCACGAGCGGCAGATCTACACCGTGCAAGCGCGCGAGAGCGGCAAGCCGGAGAAGGTGATCGACAAGATGGTCACCGGCCGCTTGGAGAAGTTCTTCGCCGCGAGCTGCCTATTGGAGCAGCCGTTCGTGAAGGACCCGGACCTCACCGTCCACCAGCTCCTCGCCGCCAGGGCGAAGGAGCTCGGCGGGCCGATCGTGATCACCCGCTTCACCCGCTTCGCCCTCGGCGAGGGGCTAGAGAAACGCCACGAGGACTTTGCCAGCGAGGTCGCCGCGCAGCTCCGCTAACTTTTCTTCCCCTCCCCGCCCAGTGCGGGGAGGGGGAGTAACGGGGTTCGCGGGACGACACGGGTGGCGCGCCCGCCCTTGCCGCAGCTGCAGCTGGCGAGCAACGATATCCGCGGCCGCGGCGCCCTTCGGGCGCGTGCCGCAGGCCGAGATGATCCCGCTCAGGAGGCAAGAGGTGGCCCGATCCGCGTACCGACGACTGCTGCTCAAGCTGAGCGGCGAGGCGCTCATGGGGGGGCGCGAGTATGGTGTCGACCCGGAGACGGTGGCGGCGATCGCCGGCGAGCTCGCCACGGTCCACGCAACCGGCGTGGAGCTTGCCCTGGTGATCGGCGGCGGCAACATCTTCCGCGGCCTCTCCGCTTCGGCGCGCGGCATGGACCGCACCTCCGCCGACGCCATGGGGATGCTGGCGACGGTGATGAACGCCCTGGCGATGCAGAGCGCCCTGGAAAACCAGGGGGTCCCGACGCGGGTGCAGTCGGCGATCCCGATGCAGTCGCTGGCCGAGCCGTACATCCGGCGCAGAGCGGTGCGCCACCTGGAAAAGGGGCGGGTGGTGATCTTCGCCGCCGGCACCGGCAACCCGTACTTCACCACCGACACCGCGGCCACCCTGCGCGCCCTGGAGATCGGCGCCGACGCAATCTTCAAGGCGACCAAGGTCTCGGGGGTCTTCGACATGGACCCGGTGGTCCACCCCGACGCGGTGCGCTTCGCGGCGATCTCCTACAAGGAGGTCCTCACCCGCGGCCTGAAGGTGATGGATGCCACGGCGATCGCCATGTGCATGGAAAACCACTTGCCCCTGGTGGTCTTCGACATGACGGTCGCCGGTAACCTGATCCGTGCGTGTGGCGGCGAGCCGATCGGCACCACGGTGCAGATGGAGGTGTGAGCCATGGCAGACGAGGTCTACGAGATGGCGGCGATGGAGATGGACGACGCGATCACCTCCCTGAAGAAGAGCCTCGGTGGCCTGCGCACCGGCCGCGCCTCGACCCACCTCCTCGACTCCATCCAGGTCGCCTACTACGGCGGTCTGTCGCCCCTCAACCAGATGGCGACCGTCTCCACCCCGGAGCCGCGGCTGATCGTCATCCAGCCGTGGGACAAGTCGGCGATGGCGGCGATCGAAAAGGCGATCCTCGCCTCCGACCTTGGCCTCACCCCGGCCAACGATGGCTACGTCATCCGCCTGTCGATCCCCCAGCTCACCGAGGAGCGGCGCAAGGAGATCGTCAAGATCGCCCACAAAGAGGCGGAGCAGGCGCGGGTGGAGGTCCGCCGCCACCGGCGCAACGCGAACGACGCCTACAAGAAGCAGGAGCGGGAGAAGGAGCTCCCCGAGGATCAACTGCACACCCGCACCGACGCGATCCAGCACCTGACCGACGCGAAGATCCAAGAGATCGACACGCTGCTTGCGGCGAAGGAGGAGGAGATCCTCACCGTGTAGGAACCGGCGCCACCGCGACGAGGCAACGAGGGTGGCGACGCGACAATCTCTCACGCAGGCTGGCGGCCGGGGGCGATACTGGCCGGCGGTAGGGGCCGCGGTGGTCGCCCTTCTGGGCTGGCCAACCCGCCCGCACCGCCGCGGGGGGGGAGTGGCCATGGCCCTTGCCCTCCTCGCCTGGGGGGCCCCGCCGGTCACCGCGCAGGAGATCGGCATCCTGCAATCGATGCAGGCGGACGCCTTCACGGAGGCGGTCACCGCCTTCAAGGTCGGCCTCGCCCGCGACTTCCCCGGCGCCACCTTCGTTGACCTGGGCGTTGTCGCCCCCGGCTGGCACGGCCGCCTCGCGAAGTTTCACGGCGAAGCCTTGCTGGCGGTCGGTTCCCACGCCCTACAGACCCTCCTGGCGGCGGGCGAGGCGCGGCCGATCGCCTTCACCATGGTCCTGAACCCGCGCCTGCCCGCGGGCAGGCGGGTGGCCGGGGCGGCGATGGAGGCGGCGATCGACGAGGAGGTGGCCCTGGTCCACCGCGTCCTCCCCGCCCTCACCCGGATGGCGGGGCTGGTCTTCCAAGGCGCGCCGCCCGCGTGGGACGCGGCGGCGGGCGCGAGTGCGCAGCGCGCCGGCCTCACCTGGCGGCCGATCACGGTGGCCACCGTCGACGCCTTGCCCGAGGCGATCCACCGGGCCGCCCCCTTCGACCTCCTCCTCCTGCCGCCGGACGAGGCCCTCCTCACCCCGCGCGCCTTTCGGGTCCTGGTGAGCCTGGCGCGTCGTGAGGCGTTTGGCATGCTTGCCCCCTCGCCGCCCTTCGTACGCGCCGGCGCCGCCGCGGCGGTCGAGGTGAGCTGGGCCGAGTCGGGCGTGCTGGCCGCGATCCAGATGGGACACCTCCTGCGCGGCGCGCCACCGGAACCCACGATCCTCTATCCCAAACCGACTCGCCTCTGGCTCCACCAGGAGCGTGCGCACGACCTCCACTGGCTTCCGCAGCCGGGTTCGCCAAGCCCCCTCCTTTACCTCTGGGAGGAGCGATGAAGGCGGCCGTCGAGACCACCCTGGCGCACTGGGTGGCGCGCCTGCGGCGCCTCGGCCTGGGGACGAAGGCGAGCCTCACCGCCTGCCTCACGGTCACCCTCTTGCTCGCCCTCTTTACCTCCATCCTCCTGCGCCACGACCGCCACCTGTTGGAGGCGGAGCTGGCGGAGAAGGTGCGCATCCTCGCCCGCGGCGTCGCTCGCGCCGCCGAGCTCGGCCTGCTCACCAACAACCTCGGCCTACAGCGGGAGGGGGCGCACACCGCCACCCTCGATCCGGATTTCCTCGCGGTGCAGATCTTCGACCGCCAGGGCGTGGGGACGATCGCCGAGCTCCGGCCGAAGGCGGCCGCCACCCTCACCGCCCTGCACATCGAGCTGACCGACCGCCTCCCGGTAGGCCGTCTGGTGTGGCTGCCCCGGCCGAAACAGCCACTCGTCGTCGCCTACCGCGTCGAGGTTCCGCTCGCCAGCGGTGGCGAAAACGAGGCGCTGCTCCTCAACCCGGAGGCGGCCGGCGACCCGGTGAGCGGCGGCGCGGTGCAGGTGTGGCTCACCACCGCCCGCATCGACGCCACCTTCGCCACCGCGCGCCACCGGCTCTTCGCCGCGACCGCGGTGGTTTTGGTGGCGGTGTGGCTCCTCACCATCTTCGGCATCCGGCGCCTGTTGCGACCGGTCCGGACCCTGGTGGAGGCGATGGCGCGGGTCGGCCGGGGCGAGGAGATCGTGCCCTTGGAGGCGGCGTCGCGCGATGAGATTGGCCTGCTGACCCGCCGCTTCAACGCCATGACCGCCGACCTCGCCCGCTATCGCGCCGCCACGTCAGCGACCCGCGCGGAGCTGGAGCGACGGGTCGCGGAACGCACCGCCGATTTGGCGCGCCAGCGCGACCGGGCGCAGGAGGCGGTCCGCGCCCGCACCGCCTTCCTCGCCAACACCTCCCATGAGCTGATCACCCCGCTCAACGCGATCCTCGGCTTCACCGAGTTGATCCAGAACCAGGGCAGCGGCCTGCCGGCGACCGTGTGCCGCGATCTCGGCCGCGTCCACCGCTCCGCGACTCACCTCCAGGGGCTGATCCAGCAGCTCCTCGACTACTCGCGCATGGGGGCGAGCCGCCTCACCCTGCGCCGCGAGGCGGTGGCGGTGGCCGACCTCCTCGACGACTGCCTCACCTCCACGGTCTTGTTGTCCAAGAAGGAGGGCGTCGCCGTGCGGCGCGAGATCCCCGCCGACCTGCCGCCTTTGGAGGGCGACACGGCGCGCCTGCGCCAGGCCTTCCTCAACGTCCTCGGTAACGCGGTGAAGTTCACCGACCGCGGCACCATCACCGTGCGCGCCCGCGGCCTCGGCGAGCGACTGATCGTCGAGGTGGAGGACACGGGAATCGGCATCGCGCAGGCGGACCGGGACAAGGTCTTCACCCCCTTCGCCCAGGTGGACGACCGGTTGGCGCGCCACTACGACGGCCTCGGCCTGGGTCTGCCAATCACCAAGGAGATCGTCGAGCGCCACGGCGGCACCCTCGACTTCACCTCCTCCCCGGGCGCGGGGAGCTGCTTCACCATCACCCTGCCCCTCCACCCGCCAGAGCCGGAGCCCACCCGATGATCCGTGTCCTGCTTGCCACCCTCCTCCTTGCCCTTGTGGCCTCCAGCCCGCCCCCCGCCGCGGCCGCGGAAGCGGAGCCGGCGAACCCCGAGTCGCTGCTGCTCACCCCGCTGCCCGAGGTGTTCACCGCCAACCGGTTCAAGGAGCAGGTGAACCGTGCCGCGTCGGCGGTGACCGTGATCACCGCCGAAGAGATCGACCTCTACGGCCTGACCAGCCTCGCCGAGTTGTTGCGCTATGTGGTGGGGGTGAACGTGGCGGCGACCACCAGCTCCTCGGCGATCGTCGGCCTGCGCGGTTCAACCAGCGACCTGTCGCACAAGATCCTGGTGATGGTGGATGGCCGGTCGGTCTACTACGACTTCTACGGCCACTACTGGTGGCAGAGCCTGCCGGTGCCCATCGAGGAGATCCGCCAGGTGGAGATCATCCGCGGCCCGGGCGCGTCGCTGTACGGCGCCAACGCCTTCGACGGGGTCATCCACATCCTCACCAAGCGGCCCGGCGAGCTTGCCCGCGCCACCGGCGTAGCCGGCTACTCCAACCGCTCCACCGCGCGTAGCGCCGCAATCGCCAGCTACGCGGATGAGCACCTCGGGGTGAAGCTCTCCGGTGAGCTCACCGAGCTTCCCGCGTGGCGCGATCGGGACGAGACCTCGGGAAGGGCGAAGCGCTTCAACCTGTACGCGGAGCGGGTGGTGAACGGCGACGGCCTGCTCAGCTTCGCCCTCGGCCGCAGCTGGCTGGACAACGAGTTCGTCTCCGAGTTCGTCCCCGACCGTCTCGACAACGGCCTGCGCGTCGACTACCTGCAAACCTCCGCGCACCTCGGCGACCTCACCCTCCAGGGGTTCATCACCGCCATCGAGCTGCGCGACGGCTCGCAGTTCAATCAAGAGTTCGACCCGCGCGCAGAGCCCGACTTTCAACGGATCACTGCCGACTCCACCACCTACGACGTGGAGCTGAACTACGATCGCGACCTTGGCTGCCACCACCTGGTCGGAGGCACCTCCTTCCGGCGCAACGAGGTGCGCTCCAACCTGTTCGTGGACAAAGAGCCGAGCCTCGATGCGCGGCGCAACGAGGACCTCTCCGCCCTCTACCTGCAAGACAGCTTCCCGATCGCCGAGCCGGTGGCGGTGGTCGCCGGCCTACGCTTCGATCGCCATCCGCTCACCGCCAACCACCTGTCGCCGCGCGTCGCCCTCCTCGTCTACCCAGCCGCCGGCCACACCCTGCGCCTCTCCTACGCGCGCGCCTTCCGCAACCCGAGCTTCGTCGAGAGCTACATCGGCAACGGCAACACCTCGGGCTTCGCGGTCGACGAGAGGCTGGCGATGAAGGAGCCGCGGCTCCGTCCCGACCTCAACGAGGAGCCCGACGCGGAGGGGCTCACCGCGTGGGAGCTGGGCTACCGCGGCAGCCTCGGGTCGCGGCTGTCGCTCAACGCGGAGCTCTACTACAACCTCCTCGCCCACCTGATGGAGCCGCGCGAACGGCTGAACGAGGAGGGCAACACGATCATCCTGATCCGCAACTTCGCGCGCGGCCGGGCGTGGGGGGCGGAGGTAGAGGGGGAGTTCGCGGCCAGCCGCCAGGTGGAGCTGTTTGCCAACACCAGCTACCGCCGCTTCGCCTTCGACGACCAGGCCGACCCCGCCGCCGGCTGGGGGCCGTCGAGCTTCCTCGACGACGGCGCACCGCGCTGGCTCGCCAACCTCGGGGTGCGCGTACGCGCCGCAACCGGCTGGTTCGCCACCACCGCCCTCCACCGCACCGGCTCCTATCGCACCTTCCCCCTACGCATCCGTGGCCTCGCCGTAGACCCGAGGCTAGCGGCGGCGGCAAGCCTCGCCGAGCCGCAGACGGTGGCGGCGTACACAACCGTGAACGGCTCGGTCGGCTACCACACGCGCCACGGGATCACCCTTACCCTCGCCGCCGCCAACCTGCTCGGCAACGACCACCTCGAAGCCGCCGCCACCAACCACCGCTACGCGACCGCCCTCGCCGGAACGCCCTTGGTGCCGCCCCCCGAGGGGGAGGCGGCCGAGCCAATCGGCCGCGCACTGACGATGCAGCTCCGCTACGACTTCTGAGCTGTTACTCGAAGAGGTCGCAAAAGAGGGTGTCGGAGAAGAGCCACCCCTCGACGGTCAGACGCCACCCGGCCGGGCTCTCCGCCACCCAGCCGCGACCGCGATATGGGGCGAGGGCGCGTTCGAGCCACCCCACTGCGCCGGCGCCGAAGCGGCCGGCGAGTTCCGCCCGCGCCACCCCCGCGGCGAGACGCAAGCGGAGCATGGTCCATTCGCCACGGGCGGTGGCGCCGGTGACCCGGTCGCGGCTCACAATCCCATCGCCGCCCCCGGCGATGGCGGCGAGGAAGCGATCGAGATCGGTCTCGTTCGCCCACCGCTCCCAGCCGCACCCATCGTCGAGCAGGGCCATGCCGTGGGCGCCAGTGCCGGCGGCGAGACACGGGCGACATTGCCAATAGCCGAGGTTGTGGCGCGCCTCCGCCCCGGGGCGGGCAAAGTTGGAGAGCTCGTAGGCCACCAACCCCGCCGCGGCGGCTGCGCGGTGGAGGGTACGGTACTGCTCCGCCACCGCCCCCTCCGCCGGCAGCAACAACCGGCCGGCGCGCACCTGGCGCGCCATCGGGACCGACTCTTCCAAGTGGAGGAGGTAGGCGGAGAGGTGGGGGACGCCGGTGGCCGCTGCCGCCGCCACGTTCGCCGCCACCCGCGCCGCGTCCTGTCCCGGCAGCCCCACCATGAGATCGAGAGAGAGGTTGTCGATCCCCGCCGCCGCCGCCGCCGCCAGCGTCTGGTAGATCTCCGCCACCGTGTGGCGCCGGCCAAGACGGGTGAGCTCGACGTCGTCGAAGGACTGGGCGCCAATGGAGAGGCGGTTGACGCCGGCTCCGGCGACTTCGCGAATGAACGGGGTGGCGCCGTCGCCCGGGTTTACCTCCACCGTCACCTCCGCCCCCGCCTTCAGGCCGAAGAGGGTGTGCACCTCATCCAGAAGGCGGACCACCTGGCCGGGATCCAGCGCCGACGGGGTGCCACCCCCGAGATAGAGGGTCGCCAAGGGGCCCGGGAACTGGCTAGCGAGCTGGCCAAGCTGGCGATGAAGGGCCCCAAAGTAGGCCGCGACGCGGTCGCCGCCACCGGCGAGGGGAACCACGGTGAAGTCGCAGTAGGCGCAGCGACTGCGACAAAACGGTAGATGGATGTAGAGGCCCGTGGCCGGCATGGGGCGGAGGGTACGGCAGCGGCAGGCGGTGGGGGCGCACTCCTCCGCACGTTCCGCACCTTGGCCACGACCGCAAGGGACGCCAGCGCCACCGCGGCGCGCACCGCGGCGGCGCGCAACGCGAAGAGTTTCGCCTGCGCCAGTGGCCCAGGCGCGGAGCTCGCATGCACGGTCCCTCGCCCCCGCCCCCTGGCCGCGCACGCCGCGCCCCCAACCGACGGTGCCAGCACAGCGCGCGGCGCGCGGGGAGGCGGCGCGGTCTCCGGGGTACGGCAACGGGGCGATCGCTGGCACGGTGGTGGCGCGCGGCATGGGGGGGCGCAGCACGATGGCTCCGCGGCGGGTCGCGACACGGTAGCGAGGGGCAACACGGTAGGTGGCACGGCATGGGGGGGCGCAGCGCCGCGGCGCACAGCCACGGCGGCGGTGCGGCGCGGTCTCCGAAACGGCAACGGCTCCGCGGCCACGGGCGACGGGCCGGGTCGCAACCCGGCCGGCAGCGCCCCCCGTGGCGGGGGTACCCCACGGGGGTGTTCACGGCACAAAGGCGATCGCCGCGCGCGATTCGGCGCAGCGCCGCGGCGGTGCGGTGCGGTCTCCACCACGGCGGGGGTACGCCACCGCCGTTGACAGCGACAGCGACCGCTCCGTAGCGTCCGACCATGGGCGGCGCTGACAGCTTTCTCGCCAGCCTGGGAGAGGCGCGAATGGTCTTCGACCTGGACGCCTTTGCCCGTCTCCTCGCCGCCCTCGATTTTCCCGAGCGGCGTATTCCCGCCCTCCACGTCGCCGGGACCAATGGCAAGGGGTCGGTGTGCGCGATGGCTGAGGCGGTGTTGCGCGGCCACGGCGAACATACCGGCCTCTACACCTCGCCCCACCTCGACCACCCGCGCGAGCGGCTCGCGATCGACGGCGAGGCCATCGCCCTGGACCGGTTCGAGGGCGAGGTGGTCGCCCTGCGCGACCGGCTCGCCCACGCGGCGGAGGCGACGGGCTACTCCTACTTCGACTTTCTCACCGCCCTCGCCTTCACCCTGTTCGCCGCCGAGTCGGTCTCCGCGGCGGTGGTGGAAACGGGCCTCGGCGGCCGCCTCGACTCGACCCGCTTGTGCCAGGCGCGGGTCGCTTGCATCACCCCCATCGACTTCGACCACACGGCGATCCTCGGCGACACCTTGGCGGCAATCGCGCGCGAGAAGGCAGGGATCCTGCGCCCCGGCGGGGTGGCCGTGGTGGCGCCACAAGTCGAGGAGGTAGCGGAGGTGGTGGCGGGAGTGGCCGGGGCGTGCGGCTGCACCCTGCTCCGGTTCGGCCATGAGTTTGGCGCGGAGGTGAGCGGGACGCGGGGCGGCACGCCGGTGTGCGTTGGCCACCCCGTTGACGGCGCAGCCGCCGCGCGCACCTGGCGCTACCACTCCCTTTCCGGCACCACCCTGGAGCTGCCCATGCCGCTTTTGGGCGACCACCAGGTGGTGAACGGGGCGTGCGCCCTGGCATGCGTCGAGGCCTTCCGCCGCCGCCCCCTCGATCCGGAGCGGACCGCCGCGGCCCTCGCCGGCGTGCGTTGGCCGGGGCGGCTGGAGTGGATCGGCGACGTCCTGGTCGATGGCGCCCACAACGTGGCGGGCGCCCGGGTCCTCGGGGCGTATCTGCGCGCGCAAAAAAGGCCGATCCGCTTGCTGTGGGGGATGCTCCGAGACAAGGACGCGGCGGGCTTTTTCGCCGCCCTCGGCGTGCGGCCGGTGGAGGTGATTTTGCCGCGCCTGGCCGCGCCACGCGGCCGCACTCCCGAGACCTTGGTGGAGCTGTTGCCTCCGGCGCTGCCGTACCGGCTGGCGGAAACGGTGGCGGAGGGGCTGGCGATGGCACGCGGCGACGGCGAGACCCGCGTGTGCGTCACCGGCTCTCTCACCCTGGTGGGCGAGGCGCGTCGTCTTCTCCTCACCCCCGCGGCCCACGCCCGATGAGGGGGGGCGTGGCCATGCGGTGGCTCGCCGTCCTTTGCCTCGGCGTGGGCCTCGCCGGGGTCGCCACGGCGGATATGCGCGAGGCGGATATCCAGGCGCGCCTGCGCGCGGCGCGGGAGCGGCTCTCCCCAGAGTCCCAGGAAGGACCGGCGACGAGCGAGCCGCCGGCGGTCGAGCACAACGAGCCGCTGGCCCGCTTCCTTCAGACCCCCCTGAGCGTCCTCAACCTGCACGAGACGGTGGCGATCGGCACGGTCACCCTGGAGGCGGATAGCCTGACCCACGAGGGTGAGGGGCGGTTTCGCGCCCGCGGCCATGTGCGACTGCACTATCGCGACACCACGGTGGAGGCGAACGAGCTCACCTTCAACGAGCCGGTCGGGGAGATCCAGGCGACCGGCAGGGTAACCCTCCGGCGCGGCGACGCGGTCCTGCGGACACGCGATGTGCGCCTCAACCTGAAGAGCGAGCTGGGCACCCTCGGGGCGACCCACCTCTACCTCGAGGGACGCCACTACTATGTGGACGCCGACCATCTAGAAAAGGTCGGGCCAACCCACTACGACGTCGCCGGCGGGCGGTTCTCGGCCTGCGTGCCGACGAATCGGACGTGGGAGTTCCGCGCCAAGCAGATGTCAGTCGACACCGCCGGCAAGTTGAAGACGCACCATGTCCTCTTCTACTGGCGCAGCGTACCCATCCTCTACCTGCCGTATCTGGAGCAAGACATCAGCACCCCACGCACCTCGGGGCTGCTCCTCTCTCAGCCCGAGACGAGCAGCCGCTACGGCTTCACCCTCGACAATGCGTACTACTGGGTGATCAACAACTCGATGGACGCCACCGCCCGCTTCGACATCAAGGGGAGCCAGGGGTTCGGCGTCGGCGGCGAGTTCCGCTACGCCGCGGGTCCGGAGAGCGAGGGGGAGATCAAGGCGTACCGCCTGCAGGACACCTCCGGGGTCTCCTACGAGGCGCACGCCGACATCCGCCACCAGATCACCGACCGCACGCGCGCCCGCCTCAACCTCCACTACATCGATGAGACCGACGCGGAGAGCCTGCGCGGCTTCTCCAGCTCGACCGCCACCCGGGTGACGCGCAACCTCGTCTCCGACGCCTTTATCAGCCAGCGCGCCGAGAACATGGTCGGCACCGTGAACCTGCGCCTCTTCCAAGATCTGGTGGACCACGCGGGGACCCAGTTTCAACGTCTCCCCGATCTGCGCCTGGAGATGCCCCTGCGCCCGGTCTTCTCCCAGCGGCTGCTGTGGCGCAACGCGGTCCACGCCACCAACTTCTGGCGCGACCAGGGCAGCCACGGCTGGCGCATCGACCTCAACAGCGCCCTGCGGCGCGACCTCAGCCCGCAACCGGGAATCGACCTGTACGGCGAAGCCGGCATGGAAGAGGCGCTCTACACCTTCAGTGAGATCGAGGAGGATCGGGACAACCACAACCGCACCCTGCTCCACACCCGCCTCGGCACCCGCGGGCGCCTCTACCGCAGCTACGGCGACCTGGACCATGTGGTCGAGCCGCGCCTGGAGTACTTTGGCCGGATCGGCGAAACACCGGAGAACGTGCCGCAGATCGATCGGATTGACCGGCACGCGCGCGCCAGCCAGATCGATTTGTTGTTGACCCAGCACCTGCGCGATCACGCCACCGGCTTTCCCCTGGCGACCTTACGCACCGGCACCGGAGTCAACCTCCGCAACGCCGATCTCGACGCGCGGGACGAGTCCATCGACACCTTCGGTGAACTCACCCTGCGCTCACCCGCGGGTCTCGCCTTCGACCTTGAGAGCCACTGGCACACCGATCCCGGCAGCCACCGGGTAAGCGGCATGAACCTGTCGTACATCAAAGATCGCAACTGGTTTCTGCGCGGCGGCGTGCGCTGGCTGGCCACCAATCACCAGTTCGCCACCGCCGCCGGTGGTATCCGTCTGTCGCCACGCTGGGCGCTGGCCACCGAACAATGGTTCGACCTCAACGACGGCGAACTCTCCGAATCGAGCTTCAGCATTGATCGCACCAGTCAGTGCTACGGCCAAACCCTCGAGCTCCACTACTTTCAGCGTGCCACTGACGGCACCACGTCCTCCGGTGAATACCGAGTCCTGGCGAAGCTCCGCCTCCTCAACGTCGGTTCAATCGCCACGCCGTCTTTGGCGCTCGAGCGCTCCACCTCGACCATCGACCGCTCAGCCGCGCCAACCAGCGCCGTGCCCCCGGCGGGTTCTAGCGCTCTCGACACAAACCGCTCCGTCGACCCCAGCCAGGTCATCCGCGGCTGGGTACGCGGGAGCTTTCTCTAACACCCCAAACACCGGCCTGGCCAACCTCCGTGGGTTCAGCGTCCCGGCTAACCAGGAGCTATCTCGAACAGTCCGAGCTCCAGGATGTACCGAACCTCCGCAAGATCAGATCGCCTGGAGTTTTCCCAGCGTGACCTTGCCCGGAATGAGGCGAGAGCCCCCTTCAAAGGCACCAACGGACCACCTAGGACTGTGTCGGACTTCGTCGATCGTCGCGAGAAGAAACGGGCTCGACTCCCGATCGGGACCCGTTCGAGCTGCTTAGCGGAGGTATAGAACGAAGAACGGGACACGATTTGGCCCTGGGTCCGCTTTTCGTAGTAGATCGGGACAAGGTCCGACAGCCTCCCAGCGGCCCACGCCGCCAAAACCTGGCGACAGTCCACAAAAAAAGGCCTGCAGACCCTCACGGGTCTGCAGGCCAAAAAAAATCCCGGCAGTGACCTACTCTCCCACCGTAGCAGTACCATCGGCGCTGGAGGGCTTAACTACCGTGTTCGGGATGGGAACGGGTGGAACCCCTCCGCAATGACCACCGGGAAATCGAAATTATCGACAAGAGAGAAGCAGGTGTACACAAAAAAAATTGGGAAGTTTATGACCAAGCCTCACGACCGATTAGTACGGGTCAGCTCCACGTGTTGCCACGCTTCCACACCCCGCCTATCAACCTCGTGGTCTACGAGGGGTCTTTAGGGACCTTAAAGGTCCGGGAGATCTCATCTTGAAGTGGGCTTCCCGCTTAGATGCGTTCAGCGGTTATCCCTTCCGAACATAGCTACCCAGCGATGCGACTGGCGTCACAACTGGTACACCATAGGTTCGTCCACTCCGGTCCTCTCGTACTAGGAGCAGCTCTCCTCAAATCTCCAGCGCCCACGACAGATAGGGACCAAACTGTCTCACGACGTTTTAAACCCAGCTCGCGTACCGCTTTAATGGGCGAACAGCCCAACCCTTGGAACCTGCTTCAGCTCCAGGATGCGATGAGCCGACATCGAGGTGCCAAACCTCCCCGTCGATGTGAACTCTTGGGGGAGATAAGCCTGTTATCCCCAGAGTACCTTTTATCCGTTGAGCGACGGCCCTTCCACACGGGACCGCCGGATCACTAAGACCTGCTTTCGCACCTGCTCGACTTGTATGTCTCGCAGTCAGGCTCCCATATGCCTTTACGCTCGACGGCTGATTTCCGACCAGCCTGAGGGAACCATCGCGCACCTCCGTTACAGTTTTGGAGGTGACCGCCCCAGTCAAACTACCCACCAGACAGTGTCCCTGATCCGGTTTCACGGACCTAGGTTAGATTTCAAACATGGTGAGGGTGGTATTTCAAGGGCGACTCCACGCAGGCTAGCGCCCACGCTTCAAAGTCTCCCACCTATCCTACACACACCAGGCCTAAAATCACTGTCAAGCTATAGTAAAGGTTCATGGGGTCTTTCCGTCTAGTCGCGGGTAGCCGGCATCTTCACCGGCAATTCAATTTCACTGGGCCTCTGGTTGAGACAGTGGGGAAGTCGTTATGCCATTCGTGCAGGTCGGAACTTACCCGACAAGGAATTTCGCTACCTTAGGACCGTTATAGTTACGGCCGCCGTTTACCGGGGCTTCAGTTCCGGGCTTCGCCCGAGGGCTAACCCATCTCCTTAACCTTCCGGCACCGGGCAGGCATCAGCCCCTATACATCGTCTTGCGACTTTGCAGAGACCTGTGTTTTTAGTAAACAGTCGCTACCCCTTCTCCTCTGCAACTCCCTTCAGCTCCGGCCGCAAGGGCCTTCACCTAATAGGAGCACTCCTTATCCCGAAGTTACGGAGTCAATTTGCCGAGTTCCTTAACCAGAGTTCGCCCAAGCGCCTTAGGATACTCTCCTCACCCACCTGTGTCGGTTTACGGTACGGTCACCCTTCCTCCTCCCTAGAGGCTTTTCTAGGCAGCATGGGATCAGCCACTTTATGGTCATTACGACCTCGTCATCACGCCTCGGAGTTGATGCGGCGGATTTGCCTACCGCACCCCCCTACACGCTTGAACCGGGACGTCCAACACCCGGATGGCCTGCCCTTCTGCGTCCCCCCGTCGGTAATAACGGTGGAAGAGTGGTACAGGAATATTAACCTGTTTCCCATTACCTACGCCTTTCGGCCTCGGCTTAGGGACCGACTAACCCTATCCTGATTAACGTCGGATAGGAACCCTTGGGTTTTCGGCGAGCTAATTTCTCATTAGCTTTTTCGTTACTTATGCCTGCAGAATCTCTTCAGCCACATCCACTGCTCCTTTCGGTACAGCTTCACCTGTGACAGAATGCTCCCCTACCATCGTGCAGTGCACGATCCGCAGCTTCGGTTATAGGCTTTAGCCCCGTTACATTTTCCGCGCAGGCCCACTCGACCAGTGAGCTATTACGCACTCTTTGAAGGAATGGCTGCTTCTAAGCCAACCTCCTGGCTGTCTACGCGTTCCCACAACGTTTACCACTTAGCCTATGATTGGGGACCTTAGCTGACGGTCTGGGTTGTTGCCCTCTCGACGACGGACGTTATCATTCGCCGACTGACTGCCGCGCATTGTTTCGAGGCATTCGGAGTTTGATTGGGGTTGGTAACCTGGTGGGGCCCCTAGCCCATTCAGTGCTCTACCACCTCGAACATTCACGCGACGCTAGCCCTAAAGCTATTTCGGGGAGAACCAGCTATAGCCGAGTTTGATTGGTCTTTCGCTCCTATCCACGGTTCATCCGGGCAGTTTTCAACCTACTACGGTTCGGTCCTCCATCACGTTTTACCGTGACTTTAACCTGACCATGGATAGCTCACCCGGCTTCGGGTCTACTGCATGCAACTCAAGCGCCCTATTCAGACTCGCTTTCGCTACGGCTTCGCTTCCGCTTAACCTTGCTACATACAGTAACTCGCAGGCTCATTATGCAAAAGGCACGCGGTCACACCTGTTGTACATGGTGCTTCCACTGCTTGTAGGCACACGGTTTCAGGTACTATTTCACTCCCCTCTCGGGGTACTTTTCACCTTTCCCTCACGGTACTGGTTCACTATCGGTCAGGAGCGAGTATTTAGCCTTAGGAGATGGTCCTCCCAGATTCACGCAGGATTCCACGTGCCCCGCGCTACTCGGGTACGCAATAGGCCCTCTTACGATTTCGGCTACGAGACTATCACTCTCTATGGCGCGACTTTCCAGTCGCTTCGCCTACCGCTCGAGGTACCATGGCTTGCGCCCCACAACCCCGATCCACGTATGAATCGGTTTAGGCTACTCCCCTTTCGCTCACCGCTACTCAGGGAATCGTTTTTACTTTCTCTTCCTCTGGCTACTAAGATGTTTCAGTTCACCAGGTTCGCCTCCAACACCTATTAATTCAGCGTTGGATATCTCGACATGACTCGAGATGGGTTTCCCCATTCGGGAATCTCCGGATTAACGCCTGCTAGCGGCTCCCCGAAGCTTATCGCAGCTTGCTACGCCCTTCATCGCCTGCTCCTACCAAGGCATCCACCGTGCGCCCTTAGTCGCTTGGTCAAGCCCAACAATTCATGTACACCTCACTTCTCTCTTGTCAATGAGCTTGCCTCACACAGGTGTGGGCAATGGAAAGAAACAGACGTAACCTGCGACAAATCGCGGGTCACGTCTGTTTCTGGTGGAGGATAGCGGGATCGAACCGCTGGCCTCCGGCTTGCAAAGCCGGCGCTCTCCCAGCTGAGCTAATCCCCCAGAGCCGCCGCTCGCCGCCCCTTGAGATCCGCTCAGGCCTCTGGTGGGCCTGGGTAGACTCGAACTACCGACCTCACGATTATCAGTCGTGTGCTCTAGCCAACTGAGCTACAAGCCCGCCCCCGCCTCCGAGGGCTCTGTTGAAACCACGTTGATAGACAGAATTTAGCCTAGCGGGGCCGACCTGGATATTTCCCAATCTACGGACCCGCTTGCGCGAATACGAGATTGAAGAAACTCCTTAGAAAGGAGGTGATCCAGCCGCAGGTTCTCCTACGGCTACCTTGTTACGACTTCACCCCAGTCGCCGACCATACCATCGGCACCTGCCTCCCCGAAGGGTTAGCCCAGTGACTTCCGGTACAGCAGACTCCCATGGTGTGACGGGCGGTGTGTACAAGGCCCGGGAACGTATTCACCGTGGCATGCTGATCCACGATTACTAGCGATTCCACCTTCATGCAGTCGAGTTACAGACTGCAATCTGAACTGAGGACGGTTTTATGGGATTAGCACCCCCTCGCGGGTTCGCAACCCTTTGTACCGCCCATTGTAGCACGTGTGTGGCCCAGGGCGTAAGGGCCATGATGACTTGACGTCGTCCCCACCTTCCTCCTGCTTGTCGCAGACAGTTTCCTTAGAGTCCTCAACTGAATGTTAGTAACTAAGGATGAGGGTTGCGCTCGTTGCGGGACTTAACCCAACATCTCACGACACGAGCTGACGACAGCCATGCAGCACCTGTCACCGAGTTCCCCGAAGGGCACCCTTCCTTTTCAGGAAGGTTCTCGGGATGTCAAGCCCTGGTAAGGTTCTTCGCGTTGCATCGAATTAAACCACATGCTCCACCGCTTGTGCGGGCCCCCGTCAATTCCTTTGAGTTTTAGCCTTGCGGCCGTACTCCCCAGGCGGGGTACTTAACGCGTTAGCTACGGCACCGAGGGGGTCGACACCCCCGACACCTAGTACCCATCGTTTACGGCGTGGACTACCAGGGTATCTAATCCTGTTTGCTACCCACGCTTTCGCGCCTCAGCGTCAGGAATGGGCCAGGAAGCCGCCTTCGCCACCGGTGTTCTTCCTAATATCTACGCATTTCACCGCTACACTAGGAATTCCACTTCCCTCTCCCATCCTCTAGTCTGCCAGTATCGAAAGCAGTTCCCAGGTTGAGCCCGGGGATTTCACTCCCGACTTAACGGACCGCCTACGCGCGCTTTACGCCCAGTAATTCCGAACAACGCTTGCCACCTCCGTATTACCGCGGCTGCTGGCACGGAGTTAGCCGTGGCTTCCTTTGGAGGTACCGTCAGCGCAGAAGCGTTATCTTCTCCTGCGGTTTCTTCCCTCCTGACAGAGCTTTACAACCCGAAGGCCTTCATCGCTCACGCGGCGTTGCTGCGTCAGACTTTCGTCCATTGCGCAATATTCCCCACTGCTGCCTCCCGTAGGAGTCTGGGCCATATCTCAGTCCCAATGTGGCCGATCACCCTCTCAGGCCGGCTACTGATCGTCGCCTTGGTAGGCCGTTACCCCACCAACAAGCTAATCAGCCGCGGGCTTATCCTAAAGCGGTAGGTCCGAAGATCCCCACCTTTACCCATTCCGCTTATGCGAAATGGATTTATCTGGTATTAGCTCCGGTTTCCCGAGGTTATCCCAGTCTTCAGGGCAAATTACCCACGTGTTACTCACCAGTTCGCCACTTTACTCACCCCCCGAAGGGGATTTTCTCGTACGACTTGCATGTGTTAGGCACGCCGCCAGCGTTCGTTCTGAGCCAGGATCAAACTCTCCAATTAAGCTGCAATCAAAAAAACGCAGCCACATCCGCTAGGGATGCAACTGATCCTTGCGATCTTGTCGATCGCGGACGCCCGCTAGACTAAATTCTGTCTATCAACTTTCAGAGAACCGCCCCTGAGGCGATTGCTCGCCACGGGAGGAGTAATGTAGTCCTGGCCGGGGTGTGCGTCAACCCCTTTCTTTGGTTGGGGCGAGCGCTATTTTTCAATGGGTTACGAAACTAGTGCTGCGCGACCGTGGATACGGAGGCAGCGTTCGGAACGAGGAGATCGGCGATCGCCTCGAAGAGGGCGACATCCCGAATAAGGGCGATGTGGGAGCGGCTCAAATAGCCCTCTCCGGGCCGAAGTTCCGCCGTTCGCCCACCCACGAGACCCGCCTCGACGCTCGCTACGGTCACGAGGCCGTCGTTGGCCAAGCCGTCATAAAGGTCAAGGTTGGAGACATAGTCGAGGAACAGGTTGGCCTCGGCACCCGTACCGGCGAAGGCGTAATACGCGGGGCGCGGCGGAGCAAGCGTGGCGAGGAAGCTGCTTCCCTCGGCGAGGTCGCGTGAAACCTCACGCTCACCAAAGAGCTCCCGATAGACCGCCCGCGCCACCTCCCGCGTCAGGGCAGTGGGGAGTGGGTCCGGCAGCTGGTTGATGTCCTCCAAGAGCGTCGCCTTCATTGCCTCCAGGGGTAGGCCGGCGTTGGGGGTGGCGATCATGGTCAAGAGGAGGACCGGAAACTCCTCGCCGAACTGGGTATCGAAACTCCGCGCCACCAGGCCGCCTTGGCTGTAGCCGATGAGGATCACCGGGCCCTGATAGCCGATGCGATGGAGCTCTCCGGCTAGTTCCGCGGCCGAGCGGTCGAGGTGGTTGAGCGGCTCGTACCGGTAGAGCCACTCCTGATAGTGGTCGTCCCACCCCGCAACACGGGTAGTGAGATCGGCGATCAAATCGTCCATCTGTTGCTGCGGGGAACCGCTGCTCAGAGGCAGGTGAAAGCCGTGAATGAAGATGACCGGCAGATGGCCCTCCCGAGGTCGCCGGCCGCGGCGCAGGGGATCGACATTGATCTCACCGTCCCCCGCCGGGTGGCTGGCGGTGGACTCGGTAAGCGCGAGGATCCGTGCCGTATCCGCATCTCCCGCATCCCCGCTCGATCCACCCCCGCATCCGCCCGCGGCGAGGAGAAGGACAAGGAGCACCGTCCACCGAGACCGACGCAGGTGCCAGCGGGCCACACTTCCTCGAATCATGTGGGTGGGCGCCGGCCAAGTTTTCATGGGTTTAGGTTTGCGGATCGATCCGGGCGTAGCGTCGCTTGCCGACCTGCACCAGGACCGCCGCTCCCGCGACGATCTGATGCTCCTTATCGGTGATCCGCTCCCCCTCTACACGCACCGCACCCTGGCGGATCAGGCGGATCGCCTCACTGGTGGAGCTGGTCAACCCGGCCTTGGTGAGCACCCCGGGCAGCCACTCCGACCCACGGTCGAGGTGGATCGCCACCACTCCCACATCCTCGGGCACGCCGCCGGACTGGACCTCCCGCTCGAACTTCGCCTCGGCATCGGCCGCCGCCGCCGGTGAATGGAAGCGGCCGACCAGCTCGCGAGCGAGCGCCTTCTTCGCCGCCATCGGGTTCACTGCCCCCGCCGCGAGATCCCCACGCAGGCGTTCCACCGCCGCCGATCCCACGCCGCTCACCAGCTCGTAGTACCGAACCATCAGGTCATCGGAGATCGACATGACCTTGCCATAAATCGCCTTCGGCGACTCGCGCAGGCCGATGGTGTTACCCAGGCTCTTGCTCATCTTCTGGACGCCGTCGAGCCCCTCCAAAATCGGCACCATCACCACGAGCTGTTGGGACAACCCCGCCTCCCGCTGGAGCTCGCGACCCATGAGGAGGTTGAACTTCTGATCCGTCCCCCCCACCTCCACGTCCGCCTCCAGGCGGACCGAGTCGTACCCCTGTATCAGCGGGTAGAGGAGCTCGTGGACCCCGATCGCGCGGCCTGCCGCCATCCGCTTGCTGAAATCATCGCGCTCCAACAGGCGCGCCACCGTGCCGCGCGCCGCCAGGCGGATCAGGTCGGCGGCGGACATGACGCCAAACCACTCGCCGTTGCGCCGCACCTCGGTGCGCGCCGAATCGAGGATCGTGTAGACCTGCTCCAGGTAGGTGGCGGCGTTCGCCTCGATCTGCTCCGGACTTAGGACTGGCCGCGTCTCCTGCTTGCCGGTGGGATCGCCGATGGCGGCGGTGAAGTCACCGATGAGAAAGATCACCTGGTGGCCGAGCTCCTGAAAGTGGCGAAGCTTCTGGAGGAGGACCGTGTGGCCCAGGTGGAGGTCCGGAGCGGTGGGATCGAAGCCTGCCTTCACCCGCAGCGGCCGGCCAGCGGCGATTGCCGCCGCCAGCCGCCCCACAAGATCACCCTCGGGGAGGATCTCCGCCGCCCCCCGCTCGAGGGTCTCCGCCTGCGCGCGCGCCTCGGCGACCACCGCCGGCGCGAAGCTATTCAGATCATCCATCATCGTCTCCTGCTGTCGAGCCAGAGGGTGACCGGCCCATCGTTGACCAGCGCCACCGCCATGTTCGCACCGAAGAACCCCTCGACCACGGCGAGCCCGGCGAGCCGCAACCGCGCCACCAGCGCCTCCACCATGGGCGCCGCCACCTCCGGCCGCGCCGCGCCGGTGAAGTCGGGCCGCCGCCCCCGGGCGAGGTTGGCGGCGAGGGTGAACTGGGAGACCACCAAAACCTCGCCGCCAAGGTCGAGGACCGACCGATCCATACGCCCGGCCTCGTTGTCGAAGATCCGCAGGTGGGCGATCTTGTCCGCCGTGTAGATCAGGTCCTCCTCAGTATCGCCCGCCACCACCGCCACCAGCACTCCAAGGCCGGGGCCGATCGCCCGCTCCTGTTCGCCGCAACGGACTGCGGCGCGCGCCACCCGTTGCACCACCGCGCGCATCACTCGTCCCCCGTAAAGGCATTCGCCACGTACTCCACCCGGGCGCGCCCGGTGCGCGGGTGAAGATGGACCGCGGCCACGTCGAAGCGGCACACCCGCGGCAACCGCCTACCCATCAAGTAGTGGGCGGCAGCCCGCCGTAGGCGCGTCCGCTTGGTGGCGGTGACCGCCTCCAGGGGCGAGCCGTAACCGTCGCCGCGGCGCGTCTTCACCTCCACGAAGCAAAGCACCCCGCCGCGACGGGCGATCAGGTCCACCTCGCCGGCGGGGCAGCGGTAGTTCTCCGCCACGATCCGGTAGCCGCGCAGGCGCAAGTAGCGACGGACGCGCCGCTCGCCCCACGCCCCGGCCTCAACCGCGCCGCTACTTCGCCACCACCACAAACTCACCCACCCCGCGGAAGGTCTTCCGGTGAATCGGCGACGGCCCCAGGCGCGCCACCGCCTCCCGGTGGTCGCGGGTCGGATACCCCTTGTGGCGCTCGAAACCGTAGCCGGGGAAACGTGTGGCGTACTCCTCCATCAGCCGGTCCCGGGTCACCTTGGCAAGAATCGACGCGGCGGCAATCGAGGCGCTCCGCTGGTCGCCCTTCACCAGCGCCACCTGCGGCACCGCCATCGGGAAGGTCACCGCATCCACCAGGACCACCTGCGGGGGATCGCCGAGGGCCGCCACCGCCCGGGCCATCGCCTGGCGGGTCGCCTGCAGGATGTTGATCGCCTCGATCTCCGCCACCGACCCGAACCCGATCCCCCAGGCGATCGCCCGCGCGGTGATCTCATCAAAGAGCCGCTCACGCCGGCGCGGCGTCACCCGCTTCGAGTCGTCGAGGTAGTCGAAGCGATCGTCCGGAGCCAGGATCGCCGCACCCGCCACCACCGGCCCGGCCAAGGGGCCGCGGCCCGCCTCGTCCACCCCCGCGAGACGACCTCCGTAGGCCGCGCGATAGGCGATGTCCAGGGCGTAGAGCGAGCAGTCCGGCGCCAGCGCCAGGGGCCCCGCACCGAGGCCGGCAACCACCGGCCTCTCGCTCCACCGGGCGCCGGCCATCGCCCGCGACCTACCGCTCGCGGATACGACCCGCCTTGCCGGTGCGCGAGCGCAGGTAGTAAAGCTTGGCACGCCGCACCCGGCCCCGCCGGGTGACCTCGATCTTGTCGATGCGCGGGCTGTGGACGAAAAAGACCCGCTCCACCCCGACGCCGCTGGCGATCTTACGGACCGTGAAGGTCTCCCGCGACGAGCCCCCCTTGCGGCCGATCACCACCCCTTCGAAAACCTGGATCCGCTCCTTGCCGGATTCCTGGATTTTCAGATGGACCCGTACCGTATCCCCGGGGCGAAAATCCGGAATGTCGTTACGCAGGGCGCGCGCCTCGATCTTGTCGATGGGATTCATCTGAACTCTCCCGCAGGGATCAGCCAAAGGGCGGGCTTTATACCCCATCGCCGGGTGCGGCACAAGGAATCGCGCTCACCCTGCCCACCCCAGCTCCGCCAGAAAGGCACGATCCGCCACGCTGAGCGCGACCCGGGCGAGCAGCTCCGGCCGCCGCGCGAGGGTCCGGCGGAGCGCCTCCTGGCGCCGCCACAAAACGATCCGCGCGTGGTGGCCCGAGAGCAGCACCTCGGGAACCTCCTGGCCCTCGAACTCGCGCGGCCGGGTGTACTGCGGATATTCGAGAAGGCCGTCAGAAAACGACTCCTCCGCCGACGAGGCGTCATCGCCGAGGACCCCGGGCAGCAGCCGGCTCACCGCATCCACCACCGCCAACGCCGGGATCTCCCCGCCGGTCACGACAAAGTCGCCCACCGCCAACTCCTCGTCGACCATCTGCTCCGCGACCCGCTCATCCACCCCCTCGTACCGGCCGCACACCAGCAACAGGGGGCGCGCCTCGAGCGCATACGCACGTGCCACCTGCTGATCAAAGGGGCGACCAGCGGCGGTGAGGAGGACCACCCGTGGAACGAAGCGCGCCCGCAGATCGCGGATCGCCGCCGCCAGGGGCTCGGGCTTGAGGACCATGCCGGTGCCGCCGCCGAAGGGGTAGTCATCGACGGTCCGGTGGCGGTCGGTGGTCCAGTCGCGGAGTTGGTGACAGGTCACCGCCACCCGCCCGGTCGCGATCGCCCGGCCGAGGATCGACACGGACAACGGCCCGGCGAAGAACTCCGGGAAGAGGGTGAGGAGGTGAAAGGTACCGCTCACCCCACCATCCCCGGCAGCGGGGTCACCACGATCCGCCGCGCCTCGGGGTCGATTCGGCGAACCACCTCGCGGATCGCTGGCAACAAGAGCTCACCACCTGCGCCGCGGACCACGTAGACGTCCGCCGCGCCGGTCTCGATCACCTCGGCCACCTCCCCCAGCGGCGCGCCGCTCACCGTCTCCACCCGCATCCCCAAGAGATCGGCCACGTAATAGGCGCCCTCTTCCAGTTTTGGCAGCGCCTCGCGGGCCATCCACAAGGTGGCGCCGCGCAGACCATCGGCCGCCTCGAAGGTGTCACATCCGGCCACCGCGAGGAGGACGAAGGGCGGCTTCATGGGAGTCGCGGCCGCCACCTGCAAGGCGGGCGCCCCCTCCCCCTCCCCCAGATAGAGGAGCGCCTTCGCAACGACCGGGACGTCCGGGGCAAGCCACTTGACCTTCAGCCGCCCCTCCACCCCATGGGGCCGAACCACCTGCCCCACCCGCAGACGGCGCGCTTCGCCGTCCCCCATCGAGGTCACTCGGCGGGCGCCGCCTCGGCCTCGCCGCGGGGCGTCCCCGCGACAATCTTCGCCTTGCGCAACAGGCTCTTCACCGCCGCGCTCGGCTGCGCGCCCTGATCTAGCCAGTGGCGAATCCGCTCCACCACCAGGGTCGCCCCCGCCTCGACGAGGCGCGGGTTGAAGGTCCCCACCTGCTCGACGATGCGGCCGTCACGCCGCACGCGGCTATCGGCGACCACCACCCGGAAGAAGGCGGCCTTCTTCGCGCCGCCACGCGCCAGACGAATCACCACGGCCATCAACCACTCCTACAAAAGGGGGCCACCCATGGGCGGCGAAAGGGACGGAACTTTACCGACAACACCTCTCTTCCGTCAAACCGCACCCCGTCACCCCCCGAGCTGCATCCCGCCTGGGGGCGGACCGGGCATGATGTTGAGCGCCTCCGCCGCCATCCGGTACTTGTCCACCGGCCGGCCCCCGAGGATGTGCGACTCGAAGATCTCGCGCGCCGCGTCCGGATCCTGGATCGAGTACCAGACCGCGTCCGGATAGACCACCACCGCGCTGCCCGCGAGGCACGGTCCCATGCACTTGGTCTCGGTGATGAAACAGTCGTTGTGCATCATCCGCTTCCCCATCTCCTCGAGGAAGGTGAAGTAGATGTTCAGCCCCTGTTTGTCGGAACAGCAGCCACGCGGGTGGCCGGGGGGGCGCTGGTTGGTACAAACGAAGATGTGGTGCTTCGGGGGCATGGCGCCTTCCTTGAAAAGAGGGGAGACCGCGAGCCGTGCGGCGCGGGCGGGTGTGGTACCACGGGGTCGCGACTCAACTCAAACGGTGGCGCATCGAGCGAGCGCCACCGCCTCAGTACGGGTACGGCCGCACCTCCGGCCGGCCACCGCCGAGGAGCTGGCTGGCCAGGTCGTTGGCGAAACGGTCCACCGCCCGATCGATCGCCTCCTGGCGCGAGTCCTCCTGGCGCTGGGAGTCGTCGAAGGCCTCGAACTCATCGAAGAAGCGCAGCCCGGTCCGCTTCCACAGGAGGTGGTGGACGCCGTCCTCCAGGCGCACGTCCGCCTCAATCTGCAACCGATACTCGGAGACCTTGTCGACGTCCACCAGGGAGATCGGGTCGGTGTCGAAGGCCTGCACCACCACCCTCAGGCGCCGCTCCGCCCCCGACTCGCCGGCGACGGTGACCCCGCGCTCGGCGAGCGCCCGGATCAGGGCGTCGGTGAACCGCCCCTCCAAGAACGGCTCGCGCGAGTTATTCAGGACCACCGGTACCTGCCACCGCTGGCCTTCCGCGACCGGCGCCGGCCCCACGTTACCGAGGTGGTACCCACAACCACCGACGACGAGGAGGACGAAAAGAGGGGTGGAGGCCAGCCGCTGCCGCAACGCCATCGCGCATCGCTCCAGGACACCCAAGGCCACCGCGGGAGGGGCGAATGGTGGGCGATACTGGGATCGAACCAGTGACCCCTGCCGTGTGAGGGCAGTGCTCTCCCGCTGAGCTAATCGCCCGCTAACCCCTCAAAAAACGGAGCGGCAGCCTACCATCCGCCATTTTCGAGGGTCAATCCGACACCTCCTCACCCTCTCCCCGCTCCACTGGCGGCTCCACCGCGCAGGCGCTGGAGGTTCAGCCGGAGCCAGGGAGGATGAGGCGGAGGCCGAAAATGACACCGACCACCACGAGGACGTGAATCCATTCCATAGGGACGCGGAACATACTCCCCTGCCTCCCTCCTCCGCCAGGGGGGGTCACGAGGGGGAGTTGCCTACTCCGCATCGCCCCCTCCCGAACTCGCGCCCGCCGACCCCGCGGGCGCCTCCGGAACCACCACGTAGCGGAGATAGCCGGCAAGCTCGCGAATCGACTCGTGGGTGTCTTGCAGGGCGCGGTGGTTGTTGGACTTCTCCCACTGCACCCCGTAGCGCGAGCGGAACAGCTCCTTGAAGGACGACACGTCCACCATCCGGTAGTGGAGGCGGGCGGCAAGGCGCGGCAAGTAGCGGTCGATGAAGCGCCGATCCTGGTGAATCGAGTTGCCGCACAAGACCACCCGCGCGTTGACCGGGTAGTGGCGATCCACCAAAGCGAGGAGCTCCGTCTCCACCTCGGCGAGAGGCTTGCCGCACGGGATCTCTCCGATCAGGCCGCTGTCGCCGTGGGTCTTCACACACCAGGCGTCCATCACCGCCAAGGCCGCAGGTGGCTGGAAGACCACCTGGCTGTACTCCTCCAGGGGGGTGAGCTCCAGGTCGGTGATCACCACCGCCACCTCGATAATCGTGCACACCTCGGGGTCGAGGCCGGTCATCTCCAGGTCCATCCAAAACATCCGCTGCATCGCGATCCCCTTGGCGCCGCGCTCCCCGCCGGCGGGCGGGCACAGACGCGGTCGCGAGTCTGTCGGACTTTGGCGATCGTGGCGAGGGGAGGCAGGCGGCCGCGCCGGCAATCTGGCGCTCGCTGCACGACCACTCTGAGGCGGCCGGCCACGACCGCCGCCTACCGGCCGCGCGCGCCAGCCGATAGACTCGCGCCCCCATGGCCCCCCTGCGCTACCTCACCTCGGGCGAGTCCCACGGGCCCACCCTCACCGCCATCGTCGACGGCCTGCCCGCCCACCTGCCCCTTACCGCGGAGCAGATCGACCGCGACCTCGCCCGCCGCCAGGGCGGCTACGGCCGCGGTGGCCGGATGCAGATCGAGCACGACCACGCCGAGCTCCTCGGCGGGGTCCGCTGGGGGGAGACCACCGGCGCGCCGCTCACCCTGCAGGTGGCCAACCGCGACTGGAAAAACTGGGGGGCGAAGATGTCCGCCGACGCCGCCGACGCCGGCTGCCTCGCGCCGGTGACCCGGCCGCGTCCCGGCCACGCCGACCTTGCCGGCTGCCTCAAGTACGACCAGCGCGACACCCGCAACGTGCTGGAGCGCGCCTCGGCGCGCGAGACCACCCTGCGCGTCGCGGTCGGGGCGGTGGGCCGGGCGCTGCTCGCCCAGCTCGGCATCGACTCCCTCGTCCACGTGGTCAACCTCGGCTCCATCCGGGCCGAGTTGGCGCCCGACCTCCCCTTCGCCGACCTGCGCGACCGCACCGAGCAAAGCGACGTGCGCTGCGCCGACGAGCAAGCGGCCCAACGGATGCGCGCGGCGATCGACGCCGCCAAGCAGGCGGGCGACTCCCTCGGCGGGGTGGTGGAGGCGCGGGTCCGGGGGCTCCCCCCCGGTTTGGGCTCCTTCGTCCAGTGGGACCGCAAGCTCACCTCCCGGCTCAGCGGTGCGGTGATGTCGATCCAGGCCTTCAAGGGGGTAGAGATCGGCCTCGGCTTTGGCTGCGCCGACCTCCCCGGCTCGCAGGTCCACGACGAGATCCTGTGGGATGAGGCGCGCGGCTACCACCGGCGCAGCAACCGCGCCGGCGGCCTCGAGGGCGGGATGACCACCGGCGAGGAGCTGGTGGTGCGCGGGGTGATGAAGCCGATCTCCACCCTCTACAAGCCGCTCGCCTCGGTGGACATGGCGACCCACGCCCCCTACCACGCCTCGGTGGAGCGCTCCGACACCTGCGCGGTCCCCGCCGCCGGGGTGATCATGGAGGCGGTCATCCTCTTCACCCTCGCTGACGCGCTCCTCGAGAAGTTTGGCGGCGACACCCTCGCCGAGCTCCAGACACGCCACGCCGCCTACCTGGAACGGGTGCGCACGTTTTAGGCGATCGGTCGCTCCATCTTCCCTCGGGACCCACTCCGCTAGGCTCCGCGCCCGCGATGCACACCCTCACCGTCGATCTCGGCGACCGCCGCTATCCGATCCACATCGGCGCCGGGCTGCTCGCCCGCCTTGGGGAGCTGGCCGCTCTCCACCTCACCGCGCGCCGTTGTTTGCTGGTCACCGACAGCCGCGTCGCCCCCCTCTACGGCGCCGCCGCCACCGCCAGCCTGGCGGCGGCCGGCTTTACCGTGGTGCGCCACACAATCCCCGAGGGTGAGCCGTCGAAGTCGATCGAGCAGTTCATGGCGATCCAGGATGGCCTGGTGGCGATGGCCGCCGACCGCGCCACCGCGGTGGTCGCCCTCGGCGGCGGAGTGGTGGGCGACCTCGCCGGCTTCGCCGCTGCCTGCTACATGCGCGGCGTCCCCTTCGTCCAGGTCCCCACGACCCTGTTGGCGCAGGTCGACTCCTCCGTCGGCGGCAAGACCGCGATCAACCACCCGCAGGCGAAGAACACCATCGGCTCCTTCTACCAACCGCGGCTGGTGGTCGCGGACACCGCCACCCTCGCCACCCTGGAACGACGCCAGCTCCGCGCGGGATTTGCGGAGGTGGTGAAGTACGGGGTGATCTGGGACGCGGCGCTCTTTGCGCAACTCGAACGTGACCTCGACGCGCTCCTCGCCCTCGACCCCACCGCCCTGGCGCCCGTGATCCACCGCTGCTGCGCGATCAAGGCCGAGGTGGTCACCCGCGACGAGCGCGAGGGGGGGCTGCGGGCGATCCTCAACTTCGGCCACACCCTCGGCCACGCGGTCGAGACCCTGGCCGGCTACGGCGAGCTCCTCCACGGCGAGGCGGTGGCGATCGGGATGGTGGCGGCGGCGCGCCTCGGCGAGACCCTCGGCCACACCGAACCCGGCACCGCAACGCGCATCGAGCGGCTGCTGGCCCGCGCGGGCCTGCCCACCGCCTTCCCGCTCCTCCCGGGAGACCGCCTCCTCGCCACCCTCACCCACGACAAAAAGGCGGTGGCCGGAATCCCGCGCTTCGTCCTCGCCTCGCGAATCGGCGCGGTCACCCTCGTCGATTCAGTGGCGCCAGCGGCGCTCCTCACGATCACCGGCGCGACCACGTAACCACGCCGCCCTCGCGCCACGTACCCCCCGCCAGCGCGCCGCTCTTGGGGGCGCGGGGTCAGCGCCACGCCTCACGGCGCCACCGTCGCCCCGCTCACCACCACGTCGTCGATCGGCACGTCGTTCATGCCACCCGCAGAGCCGGTGGCGACCGCGGCGATCTGGTCCACCACCGCCATGTTGCGGCTCACCTCGCCAAAGACGGTGAAGCTGAGCACCGCTGGACTATCGAGGAAGCTGTTGTCCGCCAGGTTGATGAACCACTGAGAGGTGCCGCTGTCCGCATCGTTGCCCATCAGCGCCAACGACACGGTACCGCGCAGGTTCGACAGGCCGTTGTCCGCCTCGGAGGCGATCGCCGGCCGGGTCGGCGGCTTGCTTGTCGGACCGGCGGTGAAGCCGCCGCCCTGGATGACGAACCCCTCAATCACCCGGTGGACCAGGGTGTCGGCATAGAAGCCGCTGGTCACGTAGGCGAGGAAGTTTTCCACGTGGCCCGGGGCGGCCGCCGGAAAGAGGCGCAGATCGAAGCCGCCCAGGGTGGTCTCCATCCGCACCACCGGCAGCCTGAGCTCCACCTCCAGATGGTTGGTGATCGCCCCCCCAGCGACGGTGGCGCTCACCGTGGCGGTGGCATCCGCCTCGGCGGTGAGGGTGGCGGTCGCGGGAGTCGTCCCGCTCTCCACCGTGGCGGTGGACAGAACCCCCGCGTCGGTGGTCAGGGCAACGTTCTTTGCCAACGGATAGTCCGCCCCCGCCACTTGGCTCCCGACGGTGATCGCCAGGTCGTACCGGCCGCGGCCGAGGAGGGGGTCGCGGCGGCTGGTCAGGCGCACCGTGCGCGGTTCGCGCACCACCAGGACCACGTCGCCGAGGTGGTCGAGGCTACCCAGCAGGCTCCCGAGGAAGGGGGAGGTAGGAATCGCGACCAGGGCGCCGCCCTCCTCCACGTAGGCGAGGGTGAGGGTGGCGGGATCGCTCCCCGTGGGCAACACCCCGTCGAAGCCGGAGAGCTGGAGGGTCGCTGGCGGGTCCACCCCCTGGCCCGCGGGGCTCAGATGGATCACCCCGCCCACCACCCCGAGCCCCGCGGGGACCGGACCGTCGGACGCATCGATCCCCACCTCGGTCCCGGGCGCGACCCCGCCGGACGGGATGGTGAGCACGACCGTGCCGGTAACGAGACCGACCTGGAGGGTCTGGTCACCCACCACCGCGCTATTCCCGAGATCGGTGTTGGCCCCCTCGTGACAGGCGGCGAGGAAGAGGGTGAGAAACAGGGCAAAGGCGTGCTGGCGCATGGGCTCTCCGACCACAGTTGCGGGCCTCCCCGCGTTGACTCCCCTCTCCGCCTTGCCGATAATCGCCCGGCAACGAGCGGGAATAGCTCAGGGGTAGAGCACAACCTTGCCAAGGTTGGGGTCGCGAGTTCAAATCTCGTTTCCCGCTCCATCAAACATGCTGCGCGGCCGGGGTAATCGCAGGGTTGCCCCGGCCGTCGTTGCTTCCAGGGGCGACGTCGCCAAGTGGTAAGGCAGGGGCCTGCAAAGCCCTTATCCCCGGTTCGAATCCGGGCGTCGCCTCCAAGCCTCCCGCCCGCCCTGGTTGCGCGTACGCCGCAGTCCAGCGCGGAATGAAACACCGCCGCCGCTCCGCGCCCTCGGCCACCCCGCCCGCGACCGGTTGGCCTAGCCGGGGGCGACCGTGTGGGACGGAGGGGTGGCGATCGCGGTTCGGCGAGATACCAGACCCCTTCGACCTGGGGGTCGTCGACCCCGCCGATGCAAAAGAGGGGCGGCCGCGCGCCGATCACGACCCGGCGTACGGTCGATCCCGAGATACCGCGGCGAGTCGCCTTGGCGCCGGGGGCGGCGCCCCCAGCGGCGGCGCGCATTCCCCACCCGGCGGTCCGGAGGGAGCGAGGCGGCGACGGCGGTGCGGGTGGCGATCCGGCCCACCGCCTCTTAGAAATCAACCCAGTCGTCGGGGGGCGCGGCGGGCGCGGCAGGCGCCGCGGCGGCGGCAACAAGCGGGGCGAGCGGGAGAGGTGCCACCGCCGCCACCGCACGGTCCTGCAGGCGAAAGCTGCCCACCTGGACGCGCATCTCTCGCGCCTGGTGGCTCAGACCATCGGCGGACGCCGCCATCTCCTCCACCAGGGCGGCGTTTTGCTGGGTCATGCCGTTGACCTGCGCCAGGGTGGTGGCCACCCCGTCGATCGACGCCGCCTGCTCGCCCGCAGTCGCGGCGATCTCCTTGACGATGGTGGAGACCTCCCCCACCGCGGCGACGATCTCCTGCAGGTTCGCGCCCGAGGCGTTCACCAACTGGGTCCCCACTCCCACCTTGTCCACCGTGTCGTGGATCAACCCCTTGATCTCATCCGCCGCGCAGGCCGACCGGCGCGCCAGGTTGCGCACCTCGGCAGCGACCACCGCGAAGCCGCGGCCCTGCTCGCCGGCACGCGCCGCCTCCACCGCCGCGTTGAGGGAGAGCAGGTTGGTCTGAAAGGCAATCTCGTCGATCACCTCGATGATGTCGCGGATTCGGCCGGAGGCGCCCTCGACCGCCCCCATCGCGGTCACCGCCTGGTTGACCACCTGGCCGCCGCGCTGGGCGACCTCGCAGGCGGTGGCCGCGAGGGTATCGGCGCGGGTCGCGGCGCCGGCGCTCTGTTTCACCGCCTTCGTCATCGCCGCCATGCTCGCGGCGCTTTGCTCCAAAGAGGCCGCTTGCTCTTCGGTGCGACTCGCCAGGTCCTGATTGCCGGCGGCGATCTCGCTGGCGCTGAGGGCCACCTGGTCAGCGGCGGTAGCGATCACCCCGATCGCCCGCGCCGAGGCGTCCACCGCGCCATTCACCGCCTCCTTGATCCGCGCGTGGTCGTTCCGATAGTCGCCCGCCATCCGCGCGGTGAGGTCACCCTCCGCCACCCGGCTGAGGACCACCGCCGCCTCGTTGATCGGGCCGATCACCGCGTCGAGGGTGTCGTTCATCCCCTCCACCAAGGCGCGGTAGCCACCGGCAAAGGCAGCCGCATCCCCGCGCACGGTGAGTTCGCCCGCGCGGGCCGCGGCCACCTGGCGGCCGGTCTCCTGGACCAGTTTCTCGAGGGTGCCAAAGAGGTCGGCAAAGGCGGTCCCAAGGACGTCGTGCGCCGAACGCGGCGCCATCCGTGCGGACAGGTCGCCCTGGGCAAGACCGCGGGCGGCGGCCGCCGCCTCGCCGAGGTAGGCAATGAGAGCGCGGAAACCGTCGGCGAGGCGGCCGAGCTCATCTTGGGAGTGGTGGTCCACCGCCTGATCGATCTCCCCCTCGCTGATCCGCCGGGCAGCGGCCACCACCTGGTCCAGGGGGATCACGAGGCGGCGGCTAAAGCCGAGGGTGAAGAGGAGGCCACCGGCAAGCCCGACGACGCCAAGGAGCAGCGAGGTCCACGCCAGGCGCGCCACATCCGCCAGGGTGGCGGCGCGCCGGACCACCACCACCGCCCGCCAGGGTGGCGCGCCGGCCTGGGCCGTGGTGGCGACCGCATAGAGGTACTTGGCGCTCCCCCCCACGCCGTCGGCCAGCGCGCCCGCCGCCCCCAGGCGCGCGGTGAACGGTTCGCCCACCGGCCACTGGCGCGGATCGCTGGACTCCAGAATCGCGCCTTGCTCGTCGAGGATCAGGGCCGCCTCCTCACCGCTCGGCGCACCGAACTGGCTCAGCCGCTGCCAGTCGAGGTGAAGGCAAAGGAAGCCCAAGGTCTCCTTCGCGTCCCAGCCCACCGCCACCTGCACCACGAGCGGCACCACCCGGCGGTCCACCTGCCACGGGTCGGTGACCACTGGGAAGAGGCCAACACGGTGGGTGGTGATCGCCGCGGCCATCCACGGCAGGCTCGCCTTCGCATCCTTGCCCATCTGCCCCGCGGTTGTGGTGGCAACGATGGTGCCGTCGGCGAGGATGGCGGAGAGGTCGGCGATCTCCGGGTACTCCCCCTTCATCTGGCCGAGGAAGGTGGCGATCTCGCTATCCGGATCGCGGTCGACGAGAAGCTGCATCAGCTCCAGGGTGGTCCACACCTGGGCGTTGTGGCGCAGGGCCTCGACTCGCTCCACCAGCGCCGCCAGGCGCTCCTCGGCCGCGCGTTCCACGCTCTTGCCGACCCGTTGGGTGACCTGCTGCCGTCCCTGCAGGAAGGTCACCGTGCTGAGCACGGCGATCGTCCCGGCGAGGATGAGACCGAAGGTAAGGGGGATCTTCCAGCGTAGTTGCATGGGATTTCCGCCGACGCCGCACGGCGCGGCGCCCAAGAGGGGGACGGCGGCGGCCCCGCCATCCCCCGTGGGCCCGCGGTTACAGGCCGCTCACCGCCACGACCTTCACCGTATCGTCCACCTCGTCGGCCGCCAGGTAGGCGATCGCCCCCGGCGTCCGGGCGACAAACTTCTTCACCAGGGTGGACGAGCGGAAGACCTTCGGGCCGGTGAGGCCGCCGGTCATCTTCTTGTTGATCCAGAAGGTCTGCACTTCCGCGACGGTGGTGCCCAGGACCTCCTTGGAGAAGGCGGCGCGCAGCGGGCTGCCCGCGTCCTGGTCGAAGGGGACAATGGCGCCGTCGCCGGGCCACTCGGTCTTCTCCCCCTGGTAGATCCGCTTGAGGTCGTCTTTGGTGAGGCCGGAGATCGCCACCTCGGGGTTGACCACCACCACGAAGTCCGCGGCAACGGTCGGCACCGCCCACCAGAGCCCTGCCGACAGGACCATCCAATTCACGAAACGGTTCATAATTACACTCCTGTGTTGGCTGGGGGCTTAGAAGAAGATGGCCACGGAGGCCGCGACCTCCTCGTAGCTCTCGGTGGCATCGCTGAAGTCGTTGGTGTTCACCTCCAGCTTGAGCGACACGTCGGGCTGCGGCCGGAAGTTCACCCCAAGGGTGTGGCGCTCCTGGCGCGGCGCGTTCTCGAAGTCGGTGAACTCGTAGCGGTAGAAGCAGCGGACCTCCCGCCACACCCGTGCCGACGGCTGGACGTAGAACCCCTCGCCACTGGCGTCGCTGGCCCGCTTGGCGTACTCGGCGAGCAGCTCATATCGGCCGGCGTTGATCTGGGTATCGAGGCCGTAGACGTCGTTGTGATCCGTGGCGGTAGGATCGCTCATCGCGCCGATCCCGACATTCATGCGAGCCACGCCATCCACTAGCTGATCGAGGTGGAAGGTGAGCTGGCCACCGACCTCCTTGCCCTCGTTGTCGTCCGTGTGGGAGCGGTCGGCGGACTGGCCGTTGCCGTAGTAGAGGTGGTAGGTGGTACCGAGCTGTCCCACGTAGGCGGTGCCGTAGGCCATCAGGCCGGTGGTGTCCGCCGGGTAGAGCGCGCGCACCATCAGTGGCCGCTCGGTAGACAGCACCACGTTCGGGTAATGGTTCACGTTCCAGTACTGGGGCAAAAGGAGCTTGCCGCCGCGCACGTGCAGCCATTCGGCGTGCAGGTACTCCGCCCACGCGGTCTCCACCTTAAGCTCGCCGTTGCCCCCGACCGTCCCGCCGTCCCCCGCGTAGACCGGCGCGTTCTCGAACTCGATCTCCGAGAAGACCCGCCAGCTTGTCCAACTCCGGGAGACGAACAGGGAGACGTGGTGCTGGCGAAAGTGGCTGGGGGAGTCCCCCTTGTTGTCGGTGAGGTACTCGAAGTCGTAGTAGCCGACCAGGCCGGCGCGCTCCTCGATCTGGGCGGTGAGATCGGCGAGGTGATCGCCGAGCACCTCCGGGCTCAAAGCCGGATCGTCGAGGTTCGCCGCCGCTCCGATCCCACCCCACCAAGGGGTGAGTGCGGCAGCGAGCACCAGCGCCGACCAACGAAGGGATGTTCCGTCCATGGAGTCCTCCTGGGATGGGGGTGATAAATGGCTCCTATCGGCGCCTCGCGATTCATCTTTAATCGACCCCGCGCGCAGGGAGTTGGCGCCCGCCACCGCGGGAAAGCGGCTAACGGCCCCCCGCCCCCCGCCCCCAGGGGTGCGCTACATTCGATTTACCCCTCGTCCCCGGAGAGCTTATGGATGCACCGGTGGTGATCGCCGCCCTCCTCCCCCACGCCCCCATCATCATTCCGGCGGTAGCCGGTCCGCGGGCGGCGGAGGTTGCTGCGACCACCGCCGCCGGCGCTGAGGTAGGACGCGCGGTGGCCGGCGCGGTACCGGATGCGGTGGTGATCACCGCCCCCCACGGCCACCGCCACCCCACCGAGCTCACCCTCTACACCGCCGGCCAACTGGCCGGCGACCTCGGTCGCTTCGGCGCGCCAGAGGTGGCGGTCGCCCTCCCTGGCGCACCGAAGCTCGCGCGCGCCGCGCTCGAGGCGGCAACAGGGATCGCCGTGCGTCCCTACTCCGGCTCCGCCCTCGAGTACTCCACCGTCGTCCCCCTCTCCTTCCTCACCCAGGCGGGGTGGCGCGGCCCCACCTTGGTCGTCGCCCTCCCCTATCCCGGGGAGGTCGACCCCGCCGCTCTGGGCGAAGCGGTGGCGCGCGCAGCCACCCGCCTTGGCCTGACCCTCGCGGTGATCGCCAGCGGCGACATGAGCCACCGCCTTACCCGCGACGCCCCGGCCGGCTTCGACCCCGAGGGGGCGCGCTTCGATGGCGCGGTGACCGCGCTGTTGCGGCGTGGCGACCTGCCCGCCCTCCGCCTCCTCGATCCATCGCTGTGCGCGCGCGCCGGCGAGGACTGCCTCGACTCCCTCCTGTTCGCCGCCGGGGCCCTCGGCGCGCGCGTACAGGCACCGCGCCTCCTCTCCTACGAGGGCCCCTTCGGCGTCGGCTACGGGGTGGCAATCCTCGCCAGGGAGGGTGGCGGCCCACCGGCCACCGCCTCGCTTTCCGAGCTCGCCCGCGCCGCAATCCACGCCTACGTGGTGGAAGGCAAGATCTACACCCCCACCGTCGAGCTGCCGGCCGCGTGGCAGGAGCGCGCCCCGGTCTTCGTCACCCTCCACACCCACGACGGCGAGCTCCGCGGCTGCATCGGCAGCCTGGAGCCGACCACCGCGAATATCGCCACCGAGACCGTCGACCGGGCGATCGCCGCCGCCACCGCCGACCCGCGCTTCCCGCCGGTGCGCGCCGACGAAATCGACTCTTTGGAGGTGGAGGTCTCCCGCCTCTCGCCACTTTCGGAGATCGCCTCCCTCGCCGACCTCGACCCGATGCGCTACGGCGTGGTGGTGGAGGCGGAGGGGCGGCGCGGCGTCCTCTTACCGGCGATCCCGGGGATCGACGACGCCCCCCAGCAAGTTGCCATCGCCCGGCGCAAGGCAGGGATCCGACCCACCACGCCGGTGCGCCTCTATCGCTTCACCGTCGAGGCGGAGGCGTCACCGGGGAGGGGGCGGTGAGCGCGGCGCGCTGGTGGCAGCGGCTCACCGACGGCCGGGTGCGGTGTGAGCTCTGCCCGCGCGACTGTGCCCTCAAGGAGGGGCAACGCGGCCACTGCTTCGTCCGCCAACACCTCGGCGGCGAGCTGCTCCTCACCACCTACGGCCGCTCCTCCGGTTTCTGCGTCGACCCGGTCGAGAAGAAGCCCCTGAACCACTTCCACCCCGGCTCTGCCACCCTGTCGTTTGGCACCGCCGGCTGCAACCTCGCCTGCCGCTTCTGCCAAAACTGGGACATCTCCAAGTCGCGCGACGACGACACCCTGAACACCACCGCGACCCCGGAGCAAATCGCCGCCCGCGCCGTGGAGTTGGGCTGCAAGTCGGTCGCCTTCACCTACAACGACCCGGTGATCTTCGCCGAGTACGCGATCGACACGGCGATCGCCTGCCACACCCGTGGCGTCGAGACGGTGGCGGTGACCGCCGGCTACATCCACCCAGAGCCGCGCGCCGACCTCTTCGCCCACATGGACGCGGCGAACGTCGACCTCAAGGGATTCACCGACCGCTTCTACCAAGAGCTCTGCCGCGGCCACCTGCAACCGGTCCTCGACACCCTCCGCTACCTGGTCCACGAGACCGCGTGCTGGGTGGAGATCACCACCCTCCTGATCCCCGGCTGGAACGACGCAGACGACGAGATCCGCGCCGAGGCCGAGTGGATCCGCGACCAGCTCTCCCCCACGGTGCCGCTCCACTTCACCGCCTTCCACCCGGCGTGGCGGATGGTCGACACCCCTGCCACCCCGCCCGCCACCGTCCGCCGGGCGCGCGAGATCGCCCGTGGCGCGGGGCTCGCCTTCGTCTACACCGGCAACATCCTCGACCCCGAGGGCGGGACCACCTATTGCCCGGGCTGCGGCCGGCCGGTGATCGAACGCGATGGCTACCGCCTGCGCACCTACCAGCTCACCGATGGCAAGTGCGCCGCCTGCGCCACCCCCCTCCCCGGCCGCTTCGACCCCACCCCCGGCCACTGGGGAGCCAGGCGCCTGGCGGTCGCCATCGACCGGCCGGCGTGAGGCGGTTGCACCCCGCGCACCGCCGCGCGGGCGCGGTGAGGCGCCACGGGCGCGGCGCCATGCCTCTGCCAGGAGTCTGTCAATCCATGCGGCTGCAAGAGATCAACGGAACTGTTAGAACAGCTCCGCCAGCCGGTCGAACGACTTGCGCAGGCGGAGGGAGACCCGCCCAAGGATCCCCTGCAGGAAGTGGCCGCCGACCCGCGGATGCTCGTCGAGGAGGCGGTCAAGCTCGGTGCGCGTCAGGGTGATCAAGGTGGTGGGCTCCACCGCCACCGCGGTCACCGCGCGCGGCTCACCGTCGACGATGCACAGCTCGCCGGCGATGGAGCCGGGGCCGTAGATGCCAACGATCACCTGCCGGCCGGGGAACTCGGTCTGCTTTTTCACCTCGATGCGGCCGGCGGTGATGAAGGCGAGGTAGTCACACGGGTCGCCCTCCTGCCACAGGACCTCCCCCTCGGTCGCCACCCGGCGCGCGAAGTAGCAGCCGATCTGATCCACCTCCGCCGCATCCAGGTAGTGCAAGAGTCCCAACTCCTGCTTCATCCGCCGGCAGTCGGCGAGGGTCTCCAATGAACAACCGCCGGCGTCGCTCACCTCGCCACCCCCGTCGCAGGCCGAGCCGGCGCCGCCTGCAGGGCGCGAATCTTCTCGTCCATCTGCACCAACAGGCCGTCGACCCCCGCCTTGTGGGCGATCTCCCCAAAGGTGGTGCGGTAGTTCCGCACCAGGCTCACCTGCTCGATCACCACGTCGTAGACCCGCCACTCACCCGCCACCTGGTGGAGCTTGTAGTGGATCGGGATGTCGGCGGTGGCGGTGTGGATGCGGGTCGTCACCAGGGCGCGGTCGCGTTCGATTTGCTCCTGATCGTAGAGGACCACCTCGTCGTGGTACGCGTCGATCCGCCCCAGATAGGTCACCTCCAAGAGCTTGGTGAACCGTTCGACGAAGGCGTCGCGCTGCGCCTGCGTCGCCTCCCGCCAGGTGGTGGCGAGGGTGCTCTGGGCCATCGCCGGAAAATCGAAGCGGTCGCGCACCGCCGCCACCACCCGCGCCGTGCGGGTGGATGGATCGAGGGTCGGATCCTTGAGGGTGGTGAGCACCTGGTCGACGGTGGCGCGCATCGCCGCCAGGGGCGAGACCGCCGCCGCCCCGAGCAAGAGGGCTGCCACCCCCACGCCCACGGTGCGGTGGAAGTGCGTCATGAGGTTGAACAAGATCATCGCCGGATCCCTCCTTTGCGGTGCTGGTCGTAGGCGTCGCGGACCGTGAGGTAGGGGTCGAGGGAGCCCTGCTGGATCGCCTCGTAGGTGTCGCGATCGAGGGAGGTCTCGTTCACCACGTCGCCGCCCTTCGCGCCGTAGTAGACGGCGCCGTGGGTGAGGTAGGTGAAGGGGTCGAGGAAGAAGTCGGCGACCCGGCCCAGCGCATCGCGCCCGTTCGACGGCCCGAGGAGCGGCAGGACCAGGTACGGACCGGCTCCGACGCCGTACCAGCCGAGGGTTTGGCCGAAGTCCTCCGCCGGCGGGCGGGCGAGCACCGGGTCAAAACGGGCAACGTCCCACAGACCGATACAGCCGGCGGTGGAATTGATGAGAAAACGCATGATCTCGTTCCCCGCCTGCCCGATCTTCCCCTGCAGGGCGTTGTTCACCACCCGCGCGGGCGCGGTGAGGTTGGAAAAGAAGTTCGCCACCGATCGGCGCATCCCCTCGGGCAGGGTGCGCCAGCCACGCGCCACCGGCTTGAGGAGCCAGAAATAGAGGCGGTCGTTGAAGGTGAACAGCACCCGGTTCACTCCCTCGAACGGATCCGCCACCGCCCTCGCCTCCTCCTCCGCGAAGAGGTCGAGATCGGGGGCGGCCGCCGGCGCGACGCCGCCGGTGGGGCCCACCGAGCCTGCCGAGGCGGCGACCGATCGGGCGATCCAGGCGAGCAGGACCAGGAGGCGCAAACCGGTCACGGTCACTCCTTCTTCTCGAAGATGTACTTGGAGACAAGCTGCTCCAGGTTGATCGCCGACTCGGTCTCCTCGATCACCCCACCGGCAACGAGTCGCTCTTCCGCGCCACCCGGGGCGATGTCCACGTACCGGTCGCCGATGATCCCGGCGGTGCGGATCGAGGCAATCGAGTCCGCGGGGAGCTGCACCGCCTGGTCGATCGCCAGACGCACCGTGGCGTCGTAGTGCTGCGCATCCAGGCCGACCGCCGCCACCTTGCCGATCGCCACCCCGGCAGCCTCCACCGGCGCCCCAACCTTCAGCCCCGAGATGGAGGTGAAGCGGGCGGTGAGGGTGTAGGTCGGCGGGTCGAGCCAGGGAAGATCTCCCAGGCGCACCGCCAGGTAGGCGAAGGCGAGGAAGCCCGCCACCATGAACAGCCCTACCGCCGCTTCGACCGTGAACCGCTTCATGGTGTCATCCCCTCTTCGAGGTCGCTGATGTAGAGGTGGCCCATGGTGGTCTCGACAAAGCGGCGCACCACTGGGTCCGTGGAGCGCTGAAACGCCTCCGCGCTACCGCCGCCGTGGAGGACGCCTCCGGCGAGGAGGACCACCCGATCGGCGAGCTTGAAGATCTTCGGCACGTCGTGGCTGACGATCACCGCCGCGTAGCCGAGTGCCTTCTGGCTCCGGTAGAAGAGGCGATAAATCTCGTTGGTCCGCGCCGCATCCAGGCCGGTGGTGGGTTCATCGAAGAAGACCACGTCCGGGTCCAACACCAAGGCGCGCGCCAACCCCACCCTTTTTTGCATGCCGCCGGAGAGCTGCGCCGGGAACTTGTGCTCCACGTCGTGAAGGTCCATGCGCTCCAGCCGGTCCAGCACCCGGCGGCGCACCTCGGCGTCGCCGGCGGTGGTGCGCTCGCGCAGGGGCAGGGCGACGTTGTCGAAGACGGTCAGCGAGTCGAACAAGGCAACACTTTGGAAGAGGACGCCGAAGTGGCTACGCACCTCGCGCAGGCGGCGCCCTCGCAGGTGGGCGAGGTCCTGGCCGAAGAGTCGCACCGCGCCACGATCGGGGCGCAAGAGGCCGAGCATGTGTTTGAGGATGACGCTCTTGCCCTCGCCACTCGGCCCGACGATCACCGTGGTCATACCCGCCTCCACCACCAAGTCGACGCCGCGCAGGACGTGCTGCTTGCCGAAGGACTTTTCCACCCCGGCGAGCTCGATCACCGGCGGGCCCAGCGCGGCGGGCGGGTGAGTGGCCACCACGAGAGTCGCGGTCGTCATCACAAGAGCACCGCGCTGATCAGGTAGTCACCGACAAGGATGGCAACCGAGGCGAGGACCACCGCGCTGGTGGTGGCACGACTCACCCCGGCGGCACCGAAGCCGCGGTCACCCGCCAGGTGCAGGTAGTACCCCTTGGCGGCGCAGATCCACACCACCAGGACCGCGAAGACCACCGACTTCACCAGCCCCATCTGCACGTCCACCCACGCCACCGAGCTCGCCATCCCCTGGAAGTACGCCCCCTCGTTCACCCCCAACAGCCCCACCCCCACCAGGTAGCCGCCGCCGATTCCCACCACGTCGTAGAGGCAGGTGAGGAGCGGGATGGCGATGAGACCCCCGAGGAGCTTCGGGGCGAGAAGGTAGCGGAAGGGGTCGATCGCCATGCACTCCAAGGCATCGATTTGCTCGGCGTTGCGCATGATCGCGAGCTCGGCGCAGATCGCCGAGCCGGCGCGGCCGATCACCATCAGGGCGGTGAGGGTCGGGCCGAGCTCGCGGAGGAGCGACAGGGCAACCGCCGAACCGAGTAGCCCCTCGGAGCCGAACTTCCTGAGGGTGTACGCCCCCTGCAGGGCGAGGACCATGCCGGTAAACAGACCGGTGAAGAGGATGACGAAGAGGGAGCGCACGCCAATGAAGTGGATCTGCTCCACCACCCGGTGTGGCCGGTAGGGTGGCGTCAAGGTGGCCGCGCCGGTCTGCACGAGGAAGGTCCCAAAGCGACCGAGTCGCGCCAGCCGGTCGAGGGCCGCGCCCCCGGCGGCCACAAGGAGGCGGAGCGGCCGGGGGCCCAGGGCCGGTAGGCCGAGGCCTGCGGGAATCCGATCGGAAAAGTCATGGGCCACGAGGAACCTCTCCCCCACCCACGGGGGCTATCGACGGATGAGCAAACCCGATGCCACCGGCGGCGCGCCCCCACTCCCTTGGGAAACCGGCCGTTGCTCCGCACCCCGACCCTAGCCTCCACCCCTTCCGTCGACCGAAACGCGGCACACCTCCGGGCCAGCGCGGCGTTGCCCTGGCCCGCGGCCGCGCCAGCGGCTACGGTCGTAACCCCTTCCCACCGGAGACCCCATGGACCTCTCCTTCCACGGCGCCGCGCGCAACGTCACCGGCTCCTGCTACCTCATCGAGGCGGCGGGCAAGCGCATCCTCATCGACTGCGGCCTCTATCAGGGCGGCCGCGAGCTGCATGAAGAGAACGCCGAGCCGTTCGGCTTCGATCCGGCGACGATCGACACCCTCCTCCTCACCCACGCCCACCTCGACCACTGCGGCCGCATCCCGCTGCTGGTCAAGGGCGGCTTCACCGGCGAGATCGTCTGCACCGCCGCCACCCGCGAGCTCGCCCGTCTGGTGCTGCTGGACGCCGCCCACATCCAGGAGGAAGAGGCGCGCTACCGCGCCCGCAAAGAGGCCAGACGCGGCGACCACGGCGGTGCGGAGCGGCCGCTGTACACCCTCCTCGACGCCCTCGCCTGCCTCGACGCCTTCCGCCGCGTGGCGGCCTACGGCCAGGAGGTGGCCCTCGCCCCGGGGATCCGCGCCACCTTCCTCGATGCCGGCCACATCCTCGGCTCCGCCTCGATCGTCCTCGACCTCGACGAGGGGGGGAGCCGCCACCGGCTCTGCTTCTCCGGCGACCTCGGCAACGGAGGCCGGCCGCTGTTGCGCGACCCAACGCCGCCCGCCGCGGCGGAGACCGTGGTGATGGAGACCACCTACGGCGACCGGTGTCACAAGCCGCTGGAGCCCTCCGTCGAGGAGCTGTGGCAGGCGATCACCGACACCTTCGAGCGCGGCGGCAACGTCATCATCCCCACCTTCGCCCTCGAACGCGCCCAGGAGCTCCTCTACTACCTGCGCCAGGGGATGGAGCAACGGCGCCTCCCGCACACCTTGCAGCTCTACCTCAACTCGCCCATGGCGATCTCCGCCACCGAGATCTTCAAGCGCCACCCGGACGGCTACAACGAGGCGACCCGCGCCCTGTTCCAAAACCACAGCGACCCCTTCGACCTACCCGGCCTCCACTTCACCCGCGACATGAACGAGTCGATCGCCCTGAACCAGATCCGCGGCGGTGCAGTGATCCTCGCCGGCGCCGGCATGTGCAGCGGCGGCCGCATCCGCCACCACCTGAAGCACAACCTGTGGCGGCGCGAGTCCACCATCTTGTTCGTCGGCTACGCCGCGCGCGGCACCCTGGCGCGGCAGATCATCGACGGCGCCAAAACGGTGCGGATCTTCGGCGAAGAGATCCCGGTACGCGCCACCATCCAGACCATCAACGGCTTCTCCGCCCACGCCGACCGCGACGAGCTCCGCGCCTGGCACCAGCAAATCCAAGGGGTCGCCCGCACCTTCCTCGTCCACGGCGACGAAGAGGCGATGGCCCGCTTCGCCCACCTGCTCCCCGCCAACACGGTGGAGATGCCGCGGCTCCATCAGCGCTACACCCTGTGATCTTGCCGGCGCGAGACCGAGGCAACCCGCCGCGCCGCCCTCGGCCACCGCGCGCTCGCGGGGTCGCCCCCCCCCCAGCAACCGGCTCAGAAAAACTCGACCACCACCCGCTTCGGAATGATCCCCGCCTCGGCGGCGCGGTCGAGAAAGAGCTGCACCGAGCGCCGGCCGGCGTCGCCGTAGTCGAGGGTGCGGTCGTTGACGTACAGGGCCACGAAGCGATCCGCGAGCGCCGGGTCCAGGCCGCGGCCATAGCGCATGGCGTGGACCAGGGCCTCGTCGCGGTGGCCGAGGGAGTAGCGGATGGAGGCCTCGAGGATCCGCGCCACCCGGGCCATCGCCGGCTCACCAAGGTCGCGGCGGATGGCGTTGCCCCCCAGCGGCAGGGGCAAGCCGCCGGTCTCTTCCGCCCACCACTCGCCCAGATCGACCACCTTGTGGAGGCCCGCCTGGGGGTAGGTGAGCTGGCCCTCGTGGATCAGGACCCCCGCCTCGTACTGGCCCCCGGCGACCAGGGCGGGGATCGCGTCAAACGGCGCCGTCGCGGTCATCACCCCCGGCGTGTGCAGGCGCAGGGCGAGGGCGGCCGAGGTGAGCTCGCCGGGGATCGCCACGGTCACCCCGGCAAGCCGTGCCGGGGCCAGCGGGGCGCGGGAGACGACCACCGGGCCGTACCCCTCGCCCATGCTTGATCCTGCGTTGAGCAGGGCGTAGCGGTCCGCCACGTGGGCAAAGGCGTGGATGGAGAGGGCGGTGATCTCCAACTCCGCCTTCAGCGCCCGCCGGTTGAGGGACTCGATCTCCTCGATCACGTGGGCGAAGCGATAGCCGCCCGTGTCGATCAACCCCTCGCCGAGGAGGGGGAACCACATGAAGGCGTCGTCCGGGTCGGGCGAGTGGCCGAGGCGGAGGATCGAGGCCATTGCCATGGAGAAGGCCGCGGATTTGGGGGAGAATCGGCCCGGCCCAGGAGGGCCACGGCCGCCCCCGCGGGCGGCGAAGGCTGACACCCAGCCGCCAGGAGGGCAACCATGGCCAACCCCGCGCCAGACACGGCCGCGTCAACTACCCCGGAGCGCGTCGCCCAGCCGATCTCCGCCTGGCCTGCGGAGCAGCGGCCGCGCGAGCGGCTGATTGCGCGCGGCCCCGCGGCGCTCACCGACGCCGAGCTCCTCGCCATCTTCCTGCGCGTGGGGGTGCGTGGCCTCACCGCGGTGGATTTGGCGCACCTGCTGCTGGCGCGCTTCGGCGACCTCCACGGCCTGTACCGCGCCCCGTTCGCCGAGCTCCTGCGCGTGCGCGGCCTCGGCCCGGCGAAGGCGGCGCAGCTCGCCGCGGTCCTCGAGCTCGGCCGCCGCTACCAGCGCGAGGTGCACGAGACGCGGCCGGTGGTTGGCGACGCCGCGGCGGCGTACGGCCTCCTCGCCCCCCACTACGCCGGCCGGCGCACCGAGGCGGTCACCCTGCTCTTGCTCGACAGCGGCAACGCCCTCCTCGCCCTGATCGACGTGGCGGAGGGGACCGTGGACGGCTCGGCGGTCTACCCGCGCGAGGTGGTGCGCCGGGTGATGGCCCACGACGCGACCGGCGTGATCCTCGCCCACAACCACCCCTCCGGCCGCACCCAGCCGTCCGCGGCGGACGTGAGCCTCACGCAGCGCATCGCCGCCGCCCTGCGCGCCATCGACGTGCGCCTGCTCGACCACCTGGTGTGCGGCGAGGCGGGGTTTTACAGCTTCGCCGACCACGGCGAGGCGGCCCTGCGGTAGAGGGCAGAGGTGCGGGGCAGGGCGAACCACCACGTTGACGCTCTAGCCGCGTCGATTCACCTTTTTGCGGTGGCTGGAAAAACGTAAAGGCGGCCATCCGCCTGCTGGAGGTCCAACGGTTCCTGCGCAACCGCGACCGGGCGACCGCCTTGGGGATCTCCGCCAGGCGGCGGTCATCACCTGCACCACCCGATGGCAGCGGGAGAGCGGGCGGGCGAGGGGGAGGGTGGGGGTGGGTTACCGGCGGCCGGGGGAGGCGCGGGGCGTTTCACCTACCCCACGGCGGGATGGACCGAAGACCAGGTGGGGCAAGAGCTGGTGGAGGTGATCGACGAGGGGGTGGGATCTTCTTCGTCTCCCAGGCCGCGGAGCCGTTCGAGATCGACAGCAACCCCCTGGCCTGGCGGGTCGACAATCTCCGCGCCATGGCGGTGAAGGAGATCGCGCCACCCACGGTGCACACCCGGGTCCGCTTCGCCTGATCCGTGGAGCGACCCTGCGACCTCGTTGCCCTCTGCAACCGCGACACGGAGGCGTAGGAGTTTGCGCACCCGCCGGTGCTTTGCCTCTTGGCCATCGGCGTCCACTTCGCCTCCCGTGCCAAGGCACAGCCTTGGCCACGGCCTGCCGCGGTTCCGCGAGGTCGTCCTCGACTTTGCTGGCGTGGCGGCGGTGGATCAGGGGTTCTGCGATGGGCTCTTCCGCGTCTGGGCCCGCGCCCATCCCGAGACTCGCCTCCTGCCGGTGAGGATGAAGAGGCGGTCGCCTTCATGGTGGAACGCGCCCGCCACCACCCGAGACCGCGCGGCGCGGGCCGCCGGTGCAACCGCCTCCTACCGCGACGCCGGTAAGACCTCGCACCGTCGTCCCGGTACCCCGGGAAGAGCCGTTTCCCCTCGGCGATCCCTCCCCACCGGGCCAGCCGCGCGCAGGGCGCCGGTGAGAAATCGGCGAGGAGTCTGGCGGAGGGTGGTTCACCGTCGCCACGGCGATGGACCCGCCTTCCAGGCGGAGTCGCTCACCGACCCCAGCGCCTTGGCCGCGTAGTTGCCGTCCATGATTCGCGCCCCTTGGCGTTCATCTGCGGCAATCTCTAAAAAACGTCTTCCTGGGGCTTTCGCCGGCGCCACCGTCCTCGACCCAACCGCCTGGTTCCACTGGCCGGCACCGTGAGTCCGACCGGCCGCCTAGAACACCGCCGCCGAGGCGCGGGCAAGGGCGAGGATCGTGTCGGGGAAGAGGCCAAGGGCGAAGACGCCGGCAATGGAGGCCGCCAAGGACCAGCGCATTGGGGTGGAGAGGAGGAGCTGGGGCTCACCCTCCGGGTCGCGCATGTACATGTAGACCACCACCCGCAGGTAGTAGTAGGCGGAGACCGCGGAGTTGAGCATCCCCACCACCGCCAGCCAGACGAGGTTCGCCTGCACCGCCCCCATGAAGATGTAGAACTTGCCGAAGAAGCCGGCGGTGGGCGGGATGCCGGCGAGCGACAGCAGGAGGACGAGCATCACCGCGCCGAGGGCGGGGTGGACCTTCGCCAGGCCGGCGAAGTGGTCGAGGCTGGCCCCCTCCGCCCCCTCGGTGCGGTTCAGCGCCGCCACCACGCCGAAGGCGCCGATGTTCATGAAGGCGTAGGAGAGCATGTAGAACATCACCGTGGCGGAGCCCGCGGCGCCGCCCACCACCACCCCCACGAGGATGTAACCGGCGTGGGTGACGGACGAGTAGGCGAGCATCCGTTTCACGTCGCGCTGCTGGATCGCCATCAGGTTGCCCACGGTCATGGTGATCACCGCGAGCGCGGTGAGCAGGCCGCTCCACAGGGGCGACTGGCCAGCGAGGCCACTGACGAAGATGCGCAGGATGGCGGCAAACGCCGCCGCCTCGGAGCCCACGGAGAGGAAGGCGGTAACCGGCGTCGGGGCGCCGGTGTAGACGTCGGGGCTCCAAAAGTGGAACGGCACCATGGAGACCTTGAAGCCGAGGCCAACGATCACCATGACGATCGCCAAAGCGAGCGGCGCGGCCATCGCCTCGGGGTGGGCGGCGAGGAAGGTGTGGATCTCCGGGATCGAGGTGGTGCCGGTGATCCCGTAGATCAGGGAGAAGCCGTAGAGCAGAAAGGCGGAGGAGAAGGCACCGAGGATGAAGTACTTGAGCGCCGCCTCGTTCGACCCCAGCCGGCCGCGCAAAAATCCCACCAGGCAGTAGAAGGTGATCGACATGAGCTCCAGGCCGACATAGACCACCATCAGATCGCGTGCCGAGGCCATCACCATCATCCCCAGCACGGCAAAGAGGAGCAGGGTGTAGTACTCGCCGTGCTCCATCCCCTCCTGGCGCAGGTAGCTCCCCGAGTGGAGGATCGCGAGGACCGCGGCGAGGAGGAAGACCCACTTGAAGAAGAGGGCAAAGTTGTCGACCGCGTAGCTCCCGGCAAAGGTCACCACCGGCTGGTCCCACAGGGGGATCAGGGTGGCGCCGGCGACCACCAGGATGAGGATCGCGATCGCCGCCAGGGAGCCCTTGTTCTCCTCCTGGACGGTGAAACTCAGGAGCAGGTGGCCGAGGCCGAAGACCAGCAGGCAGAGCTCGGGGAGGATCGCGGCGTAGTGGATGGCGGGCATCATGGGAGGACCCCAATGGAGGCGACGCTCACCGGCGCCTGGGCGATCAGGTGGTTCACCGTGGGGTGGAGGATGGCGAGAAAGGGGTCGGGGTAAACGCCGATCCACACCGCCAAGACCACCAGGGGGGCGAGAACGACGAACTCCCGGACGTTCATATCCACGAGGGCGAAGTTCTTCGGGTTGTCGAGCTTGTTGAACATCACCCGCTGGAACATCCACAGCATGTAGCCGGCGCCGAGGATGATCCCAAAGGCGCCGACCACCGCGAACATGCGAAACGGCGAGTGGAAGACCCCGACTAGGGTGAGGAACTCCCCGACGAAGCCGTTGAGCCCCGGCAGGCCGATGGAGGACATGGTGAAGATTGAGAAGAAGACCGCGTAGATCGGCATCACCCGGGTCAGGCCGCCGAACTCGGAGATCAAGCGGGTGTGGCGCCGCTCGTAGAGGATGCCCACCAGGAGGAAGAGGGCGCCGGTGGAGATCCCGTGGTTGATCATCTGCAGGATCCCCCCCTCCATCGCCTGCTGGTTGAGGGCGAACAGGCCGAGGGTGATGTAGCCCATGTGGGAGACGGAGGAGTAGGCGACCAGCTTCTTCAGGTCCTTCTGGGCCAGGGCCATGAGTGCCCCGTAGACGATCGCGATCCCCGACAACACCATGATCATGGGCAGGAAGCGCGGCAGGGCCGCAGGGCACATGGGGATGGCGAAGCGGAGGAAGCCGTAGGTCCCCATCTTCAGGAGCACCCCGGCGAGAATCACCGAGCCGGCGGTGGGTGCCTCCGTGTGGGCGTCGGGCAGCCAGGTGTGGAAGGGGAACATCGGCACCTTCACCGCGAAGGCGACGAACAAGGCGGCGAAGATCCAGCCCTGCATCGCCGGCGCGTAGGTCGGCACGAGGTGGGTGATGGTCTGGATGTCGAAGGTGTGGCCCGCGGCAACGTACAAGACGAGGATCGCCACCAGCATGAGGACCGAGCCGGCGAGGGTGTAGAGGAAGAACTTCACCGCCGCGTACACCCGCCGCTCGCCGCCCCACACCCCGATCAGGAGGTACATGGGGACGAGCATCGCCTCCCAAAAGAGGTAGAAGAGGAAGAAGTCGAGGGCGATGAAGACGCCGATCATGCTGGTCTCCAAAACCAGCATGGCGATCATGAACTCCTTCACGTGGCGGGTGACCGCCGTCCAGGTGGAGAGGAGGGCGAGCATGGAGAGCAGGGTGGTGAGGAGGATCAAGAGGAGCGAGATCCCGTCGATCCCCACGTGGTAGTCGACGCCGAGCGACGGGATCCACGCCTGCTTCTCCACGAACTGCATCGCCGCGCGGGTGCGGTCGAAGCGCGTGGCGAGGGGCAGCGAGGCGAGGAAGGTCACCACCGAGGTGGCAAAGGCGACGTGGCGAGCGGCCGCCGCGTTGTCGCGCCGAACGCCGAGCAGGATGGCCACCGCCCCCACCAGGGGAAGGAAGGTGACGATCGACAGGATGGGAAGGGCCATGGGGACGACCTGACCTAGAAGAGTTGCAAGGGCGCGGCAGCGGGGATCACAGCCAGGTCGCCAGGGCGACCACCGCCAGGACGACCACCCCGGTGACCATGGCGGTGGCGTAGTTGTTCACCCGGCCGGTCTGGAGCGGGCGCAGGAGCGCGCCCAGGTCGCGCAGCAGGATGGCCGTACCGTTGACGATGCCGTCGATGACGAAGACGTCGAAGCCGCGGTGGAGCAAGTCGGCGAGCCTCTTGATCGAGCGGACCAAGCAGAGGTCGTAGAGCTCATCCACGAAGTATTTGTTCAGGAGCACGCCGTGGACCATCGGGAAGCGGCGGCCGAGGGCCACCGCCGCCTCGGGACGGACGACGTAGAGGGCGAAGGCGATGGCGATCCCCACCACCCCCACCGCCACCGACAGCCCCATGAGTGCCCACGCCACCGCCGCGGCGAGTTCGTGGGCGTGGCCCGCCTGGCCATGGCCGAAGGCGGGGCTCAGGAAGGGGAGAATCCCCCCGCCCAGGTGGACCACGGACGGACCACCGAGGAGTTCGGGCCAGCCGACGAGGCCGGCGACGCAGGAGAAGAGGGCGAGGACCACCAAGGGGCGGGTCATGGAGACCGGCGACTCGTGGATCTTCGGCGCCGCCTCCGCCGGGTAGCGGGCGCGCCCATGGAAGGTCATGAAGATCAGCCGGAACATGTAAAACGCGGTCATCAGGGCGGCCAATGCCCCCCCGCCCCAGAGGACGAGGCCAAGGCGGTCACCGTGGGCAAAGGCGCGCTCGAGGATCAGGTCCTTGGAGCAGAAGCCGGCGAGCGGCGGGATGCCGGCGATCGCTAGGGCGCCGACCACGAAGGTGCGGTAGGTGACCGGCATCTGCGTGCGCAGACCGCCCATGTTGCGCATGTCCTGCGGGTCCGCATGCACCCCGGCGGCGTGGAAGCCGTGCTCAACCGAGTGGATCACCGCCCCCGAGCAGAGAAAGAGGAGCCCCTTGAAGAAGGCGTGGGTCATCAGGTGGAAGGCGGCGACGCCGTAGGCACCCAACCCGGCGGCGAGGAACATGTAGCCGAGCTGGCTCACCGTCGAGTAGGCGAGCACCCGCTTGATGTCGTTCTGCACCAGACCAATGGAGGCGGCGAACAGGGCGGTGAAGCCGCCCACCACCGCCACCGTGTCCGCCGCCACCGGCGCGAGGTCAAAGAGGGCGGCGCAGCGCGCCACCATGTAGACGCCGGCGGTGACCATGGTCGCCGCGTGGATCAGGGCGGAGACCGGGGTGGGGCCCTCCATGGCGTCGGGGAGCCAGACGTGGAGGGGGAACTGCGCCGACTTGCCCATCGCGCCCACGAACAGGAGCAGGCAGATGAGGGTGAGGGTCGGGACCTCCATCCCCAACAAGGCGATGTTCTGGCCGGCGACCTCGCCGGCGCGGGCGAAGACCTGGTGGTAATCGAGGGTCCCGAAGGTGACCCAGATCAGGAAGACACCGAGGCCAAAGCCGAAGTCTCCCACCCGGTTCACCACGAACGCCTTCTTGCCCGCATCCGCTGCCGAGCGTTTCTCGTACCAAAAACCGATCAGGTAGTAGGAGCACACCCCCACCAGCTCCCAGCCGACATACAGCAGCAGGAAGTTGTTCGCCAACACCAGCAAGAGCATGGAGAAGGTGAACAGGGACAGGAAGGTGAAGAAGCGGCGGTAGCCCGGATCGTTCGCCATGTAGCCGGTGGAGTAGACGTGGACCGCCGAGGAGATCCCGGTGACCACCACCAGCATCATCGCGGTGAGGGGGTCCACCTGCACCCCGACGGTCACCGCAAAGGTGCCGGCTCCAATCCAGGTGTAGAGGTCGCCGTACAGGAAGGGGGCGGAGCCCGGGTGGGTCAGGAGCCCGGCGACCATGCCGAGGGAGAGGGCGAGGGCGGCGAGGACCGCGGCGGTGGCGATGCGGTGGCTCCACGGCCTGGGGTAGAAGGTGCTGAACAGGCCATTCACGAGAAAGGCCAGAAGCGGCAAGACGAGGATCCAGACGGTGGTGGTCATGGTGGTCAGCTTTCGGCGTTCAGCATTCAGCGCGTGTGCAAACGGAACTCGGCCTGCCGCAATCCGTGCCCCCCGCCTCCCGCAGGCGGTGCACCGGCCGCTGAAACTCCCCTCACCACTTCAACAGGTTGAACTCGTCCACATTCAGGGTCGGCTTGTTGCGATAGAAGGCGATGATGATCGCCAGCCCCACCGCCGCCTCGGCCGCCGCCACGGTGAAGACAAAGAGGACGAAGACCTGCCCGGTGAGCGACTCCAGATGGCGGGAGAAGGCGACCAGGTTGAGGTTCACCGCGTTGAGCATCAGCTCCAGGGACATGAAGACCTGGATCATGTTGCGCCGCGTCAGCACCCCCACCATCCCGAGGGTGAAGAGGAGGGCGGAGAGGCACAGAGGCCACTGGAGGGGGATCGGACCGGACATCAAAGCCTCCGCTTGGCAAGGAGGATCGCCCCGACCATCGCCACCAACAGAATCAACGAGGCGACCTCGAAGGGCAGGAGGTAGGTGGTGAACAGGACCCCCGCCACCGACTCGACGTTGCCCTGGCTGGCGAGAAGGGCGGCGGTGGCGCTCCCGTGGGTACCCGCGAAGGTACCGCGGGCGAGGGTCACGACCAGGATCGCCCCCATCACCCCAGCGATCAGCGACGCCACCGTCGCCGAGGCGTGGCGCTGGCGCACCTTCGCCAGCTCGCGCACGTCCAAGAGCATGATCACGAAGAGGTAGAGGATGAGGATCGCTCCGGCGTAGACCATCACCTGCAAGGCGGCGATGAACTCGGCGTTGAGCAGCAAAAAGATCCCCGCCATGTGGACGAAGAAGGCGAGCATCCACAACGCCGCGTGCAACAGGTTGGAGCGGGTCACCATCGCCGCGCCGCACCCCAAGGCGGCGACCGCGAAGTAGAGGAAGAAGAGGTGCTCAGCCATGGACTCTCTCCCCGAGGGCATTGATCGACTCGACCGGTCCGGCCGGCTCCCCGGCGAGGAGCTGGTCGAGGGTGAGGATCATGCCCCGGCGCGAGTAGGCGGCAAGGTCGACCATCTGAGTGTCCATGCGGATCGCGTCCTCCGGACACGCCTCGACGCAGAAGCCGCAGAAGACGCACATGCCGAGGTCGATGTCGAACCGCTTCGGCCGCTTCTCGATGTTCGGGTCCGGATCCTCCTCGGCGACGATGTAGATGCAGCGCGCCGGGCAGATGGTCTCGCACATCATGCAGCCGACACAGCGCGGGCTGCCGTCGTCGCGGCGGACGATCCGGTGGCGGGTGCGCGAGCGCGGCGGGAGGTAGCGCCGCTCCTCCGGGTACTGGACGGTGACCGCGGCCTGCCTCCCCTTGGCCAGACCGACGAGGTGGAGGAAGTGATAGCCCATGTTGCGGAAGAAGTGGACGGTGGTGATCCACACCCCGCGCGCCGCCTCCACCACGTAGACCCGCTCCCAGAAGGTCAGCGGCCCGCGCTTGACCCCGCCGGCGGGGGTCACGGTACCCGGCTTGCGTGCGACCGCTTCCACTACAGCGCCTCGATGAGGAGGATCACCAGACCGGTGAGCGCGATGTTGGCCAACGAGACCGGCAGCATCCGCTTCCAGCCGAGGTCCATAAGCTGGTCGTAGCGAAAGCGCGGCAGGGTCCAGCGGATGGTCATCAGCAGCCAGCAGAACGCGATCACCTTCACCAGGAAGGAGACCACCTGAATGGCAACCACCGCGTAGTGGCCCACCGCCACCTCCGCCCCCCACGGGAAGACGAAGCCGGACGCCTGCAGGTAGGGGAACTGCCAGCCGCCGAAGAAGAGGGTAGTGGTGAGGGCCGCGACCATCACCGTCTCCACGAAGTCGGCGAGCAGGAACATGCCGAACTTGGTCCCTGAGTACTCGGTGAAGTAACCGATGATCTCGCTCTCCCCCTCGGGCAGGTCGAAGGGGATCCGCTTGGTCTCCGCCAGGGCGGCGGTGAAGAAGAGGATGCAGCCGAGGGGCTGGACGAAGACCCCCCACTTCGGCAGCCACCCCCACAGAAGCGCCCCCTGGCCGCGGACGATCTCCTGCATGTCCAGCGAGCCGTAGACCATCACGATGCCGATCACCGTGGCCCCCAGGGTCACCTCGTAGGAGATCATCTGGGAGACACCGCGCACCGCACCCAGGAAGGCGTAGTTGTTGTTCGACGAGACGCCGGACAAGACGATGCCGTACACCCCAAGGCCGGCCATGGCAAAGATGAAGACGAAGCCGACGTTCAGGCTGGCGACCTGCAACGCGATGTCACGGCCGGCAACGTGCAGGGTGTCGCCGAAGGGGATCGCCGCGAAGCCGGCGAAGGCGAAGAGGAGATAGAGGAACGGCGCTACGGCGTGCAGCCACTTCATCCCGCCCACCGGTGACCAGTTCTCCTTCGCCACCAACTTCAGCAGATCCGCGATCGGCTGGAAGAGGCCAAGGTAGATGATCGGGCGCAGGAGCGGGTTGAGCCAACGCCACAGCGGCGAGTTGAGGGTGAAGCCGGCGCGGTTCGCCCCCCACCGGTCCTGGATCACCGCCGACTGCTTGCGCTCCACCCACGAATGGATGCCGGCGATGTTGATCACGATCAGCATCATCACCACCGCCAGCCCCGCCTTGATCGCCAGATCCATCCACATCACACCACCTCCGTGGGCTGGGGGGCGCCGGAGCCAAGCAGTGCGCCGCGGCGGCCGAGGTTGTCGTGGCTGAGGCCGGCGAAGGGGGCGAGTTGGGAGGCGAGGGCGGCGAAGATGTCGTCCTCGAAGGCGAAGTCGAAGGGATGGCCGAGGCGGCCGGCGAGTTCCAGCAAGAGCCGCCACGTCTCCACCGCGCCTCGAATCGGCGGCACCGCCACCCGCAACCGCTGCACCCGGCCGGCGTGGTTGGTGAAGGTGCCCTCCACCTCCGCGTGGACTGAGCCCGGAAGCAGCACATGCGCCTGCGCCGCCGCCTTGCCCGGGTGGGTGGCGATCACCGTGAGGTGGTCCACCTCCGCCTTCAGGCCGGTGAGGTCCGCCTCGCCCACCACCACCACCGCCTTCACGCCGTGCGCCTTCACCCACCCCACCGGGTCGCGCACCTCCGTGCCGAGGATCTCCTGGGCGCCGCGCGTGTTCGGGCTCTGGTCGGCGAGGAGGAGGAGGTCATCCTGCTCCCCCTGGGGCGGCGCGAGGTAGGCGGCGTGGCCGCCGAGGGCGCCGGCGAACAAGGCGCGGGCGAGGAAGAGCTCCTCGTTGGTGGCGGTGGTGGCACACAAAACCGCCACCGCGGCCGCCGCCCGTTTGAGGGCCGCGGCGCTCGCGTCGAGGGCCTGCTCCACCGCCACCGGCCGGCCGTCCACCGCCGCGCTGTCGACCCGCTCATGGTCGATCTGCTTGTAGCTGTAGCGGCCCGCATCGCACATCCACCACTGGTTCACCGCCGGGTTCTCGCGCGGTTTGTAGCGCATCACCCGGGTGCCGCCTGCCTTGTGCGGGCGGTCACGGTTGACGTGGATGGTGATGTTGCAGCCGCGCGCGCAGCCGGTGCAGATGGAGTCCACCGCGGTGAGGTACCAGACGCGGCACTTGAAGCGAAAGTCGCGGTCGGTCAAAGCGCCCACCGGACAGAGGTCCACCACACAGCCGGCGTACCGATTGTCGAGCCAGGCGCCGGGGGCGAGGGTGATCTCCGAGTGGTCGGCGCGCTCGGTGATCCCGAGCTCGTGGGTGTGGGTGATCTCATCGGTAAAGCGAACGCAGCGGGAGCAGAGGATGCACCGCTCGCTGTCGAGCATGATGTTCGGGCCGATCTGCTTCGCCTTCGCCCGCTTTTTCACCTTGTCCTCGTCGACCCGCGAGCCGGCGGTGCCGTGCTCCATGTAGTAGTTCTGGAGCTTGCACTCACCCGCCTGATCACAGACCGGGCAGTCGAGGGGGTGGTTGACGAGGATGAACTCGAGTATCGCGGCGCGGTACTCGCGGCACTTGTCGTTGTCCGTGTGCACCACCATCCCGTCCGCCGCCTGGGTATGGCAGGCGATCATCATCTTCGGGACGCCCTCCACCTCCACCAGACACATGCGGCAGTTGCCGGCAATGGAGAGGCCGCGGTGGTAGCAGTAGTGGGGGATGTGAATGGCGAGACGGCGCGCCGCTTCGATCAGGGTGGTCCCCGGGGCGACCTCCACCTCGCGTCCGTCGATGGTCAGCTTGGGCATGGCTTCTTGTCTGTCGGTACGCCGGTGGGATCCGCGGTCGTCAGCCGGCGACCCGCGCGCCACTCACCCTGGAGTGGCCGGTGCGGCAGTAATACTCAAACTCGTCGCGGAACTTCTCCACGAACCCCATCACCGGCCACGCGGCCGCGTCGCCGAGGGGGCAGATGGTGGTGCCGGTGATCTTGCGGGCGATGGAGTCGAGGTTGTCGGTATCCTCGGCGCGGCCGTGGCCGGCGAGGATCCGCTCGACGATCCGGCGCAGCCAGCCGGTCCCCTCGCGACACGGGGTGCACTGGCCGCATGACTCGTGGGCGTAGAACTGGGTGATGGTGCGCATCGCCTCCACCATGCAGACCGACTCGTCCATGACGATGAGGCCGGCGGAGCCGAGCATGGAACCGACCTGCTTCAGCCCCTCGAAGCTCGCCTCCGTATCGAGCTCGTCCGGCTTGAGCACCGGCGCGGAGAGGCCACCGGGGATCACCGCCTTGAGCTTCGCCCCGCCGCGCACGCCGCCGGCGTAGTCGTCGATGAGCTGGCGCAGGGTGACCGACGGCGAGGCCTCGAAGATGCCCGGCCGGTTCACCTGGCCGGAGACGCAGTACAGCTTGGTGCCCCCCTGGGTCGGGACGCCGAGGTCGAGGAAGGCACCGGCTCCGAGGCGGAGGAGGTGGGGAACGAGGGCGAGGGTCTCGACGTTGTTGATCACCGTCGGGCAGCCATTCAGCCCCACCAGGGCGGGGAAGGGCGGCTTCAGGCGCGGGTGGCCCGGCTTGCCCTCCAGCGACTCCAACAGCGCCGTCTCCTCGCCGCAGATGTAGGCGCCGCCGCCCCGGTGGACCACCACGTCGAAGGCGAAACCGCTCCCCATCACGTCGGGGCCGAGGTAGCCGCGGTCGTACGCCTCGGCCACCGCCCCCTCCATGCGCGCGATCGGCAGGTCGAACTCGCCGCGCACGTAGATGTACGCCTTGTGGCAGCCCACCGCCTTGGCGCAGATCAGCATCCCCTCGAGGAGCATGTGCGGCTCGTAGGTGAGGAGGTACTTGTCCTTGAAGGTGCCCGGCTCGCCCTCGTCCGCGTTCACCGCCAGGTAGACCGGCTTGGCGCCGCCCTTCGGGATGAACGACCACTTCATCCCGGTGGGGAAACCCGCGCCACCGCAGCCCCGCAGCTTCGCCTGCTTCACCTGATCGATCACCGCCTCCGGCGCCATCTCCGCCAGAACCCGGCGCGCCTGCTCGTAACCGCCGCGCTCCAGGTAGTGGTCGAGGTGGAAAGAGACCTCGGAGCCGAAGTTCGCCGACAGCAGCTTGGGCGCGCTCATCCCATCCCCCCGAAGATCTCCCGCACGCGCGCCCGGTCGAGGCGGCCGTAGTAGCGGTCGTTCACCTGCATCACCGGCGCCTCCTCGCAGGCGGCGAGGCACTGGACCACGGAGAGGGTGAAGCGGCCATCGGCGGTGGTCTCGCCCACGCCGATGCCGAGCTCCTCCGAGATCATCGCGAGGGTCTCCTTGGCGCCGCACAGGGAGCAGGAGAGGTTGCCGCACACCTGCACATGGTGGCTCCCCACCGGCCGCTGGTTGTACATGGTGTAGAAGGTCACCGTCTCGCGCACCCAGATGACCGGGATCTCCAGCTCGGCGGCGATCACCCGCTCCATCTCCTGGGAGACGTAGCCAAAGCGGCGCTGGAAGGCCCACAGGATCGGCATCAGGGCCGCGCGCGGCGTCTCGTAGCGGCCGCGGATCGCGTCGCACTCGGCCTTCAGCTCCTCCGGGAAGGTGGTGATCTCCACCTCCTTCGCCGCCAGAGCGGCGGGCAGCTCGACGTTGGCGTGCGGATCAACAGACACCGAAGGCTCCAATAGAGGCGGGCGCCGTAGCGGCCCTCGACCCGGACCGGCCCGCAACCCGGGTGCGGCCGGGGTACGGGTTGGACGCGGAGCCCAGGTGCGGAACCGGCCCGGCGAGGAACACAGACCGGCGCCCGCGGGTAGACCGAGCCACCGTCTCTCCCCGTGGCCTCATCGATCGAGCTCCCCGGCGATCATGTTCACCATTCCGAAGATCGGGGTGATGTCCGCCACCATGTGGCCCACCAGAATCTCCGGGATCGCCGCAACGATCGGGAAGCAGGGCGGGTGGCAACGGACCCGATACGGCCGGTCGGTGCCGTCGGAGACGACGTAGAAGCCAAGCTCGCCGTTCGCCCCCTCCACTACGCCGTACGCCTCGCCCGCCGGGGGCGCAAGACCGTGGCCGGTCATCACCAGCTTGAAGTGGTTCATCAGCCCCTCGATGGAGCCGTAGGTGGCCTCCTTCGACGGCAGCAGCACGTGCTTGTCGGGACAGGTGACCTGCTCGATTTCGCCGCGGTGGGTGCCGTCGAGGGTCGGGTCGGCAACCACCCGCAGCTCCTGCACCTGAGCGGTATGGCCGCGCTTCGCCTCCTCCACCAAGTCGGCACCGGTGAGCTCGCGGCCGCTCTCATCGACCGCCACCGCCCCCTTGGGCATCTGCTCGAGACACTGCTCGACCATGCGCATCGACTGTTCCATCTCGGCGAAGCGCACCGCGTAGCGCTCGTAGTTGTCGCAGTGGCCGTCGCCGATCGGGACCTCGAAGTCGAGGCGGTCGTAGATCGAGTACGGCTGGTCGCGCCGCAGGTCCCAGTCGACGCCGTTGGCGCGGGCGAACGGCCCCTGGATGGCGTAGGCGAGGGTCCGCTCCTTCGAGAAGACCCCCACGTCGCGCATCCGGTCGACGAAGATCCGGTTGCGCGATAGAAGCTTGTCGCACTCCACGAGGATCTCGCGGGTGCGCGCGAACGCCTTGTGCACCGCGTTGCTGAAGCCATCCGGGAGGTCCGCCTTCACCCCGCCGATGCGGCCAAAGGAGACCGTCAGCCGCGCCCCGGTGACCGCCTCGATCAGGTCGTAGATGATCTCCCGCGCCTCCACGTAATAGAGGAAGGCGGTAAAGGCGCCGAGCTCCATGGTCGCCGCGCCAACGCAGGTGAGGTGGTCGGCGATGCGGCCAATCTCGCTCATGATCACCCGCACGTACTCGCCGCGCTCGGGGACGGTGATCCCCATGAGCTTCTCCACCGCGATGCAGTAGCCCTGGTTGTTGATCGGCGGCGAGACGTAGTTCAGGCGGTCGGTGTAGGGGATCACCGTGAGGTAGCTCCCCTGCTCCGCCATCTTCTCGAAGCCGCGATGGAGGTAGCCGATCTCGCAATCCGCCTTGACGATCGACTCGCCGTCGAGCTCAAGGACGAAGCGCACCACCCCGTGCATCGATGGATGCGACGGCCCCAGATTGAGGAGCATGGTGCGGGTGGTCAGGGGGTGCTCGGCGATGGCGCGCATTGGCAGGCAGGCTGGGTGGGACGGGAGAGGAAGGGGGGCGGGGGTGACCGGAAGACCACCGGCCTAGTTCACCGGCCCAACCAAGGGCTGGCGTTTGTCGACCCGGTAGTCCTTGCGCAACGGAAAGCCGACGAACTCGTCGTACATGAGGATGCGGCGCAGGTCTGGGTGGCCCTCGAAGCGCACCCCGTACATGTCCCACACCTCGCGCTCGTACCAGTTGGCCGACGGCCACAGGTCGCAAAGCGACGGAACCACCGGGCTCTTGCCGTCCACCGGAACCTTCAGCCGCAGGCGCTCGCGGCGGCGGTGGGAAAGGAAGTGGTAGACCACCTCGAAGCGCGGCTTGCGGCGCAGGTAGTCCACCGCGGTGACATCCATGAGGATCTCGAAGCCGTGGTCCAGATCGTCGTGGAGGAAGGTCGCCACCGCGCGCAGCGCCTCGGGCCCGATCACCACCGTGTCATCACCCCGAAAGGCGTGGGTCTCGAGGATCGCCGCGGGGAAGCGCTCGCGCAGGCAGGCCACGGTCTCCGCCATCACCCCTCCACGCTCTCTTTTACCCACTCGCCGCCGCGGCGCGACTGGCGCTCGGTCTGGATCTTCTCGTGCAGCTTGATCACCGCGTCGAGGATCGCCTCCGGCCGCGGCGGGCAGCCGGGGATGTAGACGTCCACCGGGATGATCGTGTCGATCCCCTGGACCACCGCGTAGTTGTTGTAAAAGCCGCCGGTGCAGGTGCAGACGCCGATGGCGATCACCCACTTGGGCTCGCACATCTGGTCATAGATCGTCTTCAGGACCGGCGCCATCTTGTGGTTGATCGTCCCCACCACGAACAGGACGTCGGACTGGCGCGGCGTCCAACGCGGCCAACCGGCACCGAAGCGGTCGAGGTCGTAGTGCGAGCACGACGCCGACATGTACTCCATGGAGCAACAGGCGGTGGCGAAGGGGTACTGAAAGAGCGACCAGCGGCGCGCCCAGCCAAAGAGCTCATCCGACCTGGAGGTGAACCAGCCTTGATCGGCCATGGTCTCAGTCCCAGTTGAGGGCGCCGCGACGCCAGGCGTAGGCGAGCCCGACACCGAGCACCGCGAGGAAGATCATCATCTCCACGAAGGCGAAGAGGCCGAGTTTCCGGAACAGGGTCGCCCACGGATAGAGGAACATCATCTCCACGTCGAAGACGACGAACAGAATCGCAACCATGTAGAACTTGACGTCAAACCGCCCACTGGGCAGCTCAAAGGGCGGCTTGCCGCACTCCACCGGCTGCTCCTTGTAGCCGAGGCGCACCCGCGGCCCGAACGGAACGCCGAGGGCCCAGATCAGCCCGGCGAAGCCGGCGGCAAACAGGGCGAAGATCAGAAGACCGCTGTATTCCATCGTGGGTGGGCGCGAGAGGCGCAACGGGAAACAGCTAGACGCAGGCGGGAGGGACGCGTCGCTTCGAAGGGCGGCGATACTACCAAAGCGAGACCCCTTTGCAACGGGCCCGCGACTCCCCCCGGGGGGCGCCTCCCGCCGCTTTCCGCCCCTGGCCATCCCCATGACCCCGCACCCCACGCGGGGCGAGCGGAAGCAGGAGCGGCGGGTGGGCTACTCCGTAGCCCCGTGGGGGGCGGCGCCGCGACCCACCCACCGCGCGGCGACTCGCACGGCGCCACCGAAGCGACCGGCCATGGGTCAGGGTCGCACCCTCCCCACCCAGCGCGCGGCTAGTCGCGCACCGCCACCCGAACCGAAGACGGCGCCACGCGGTTACCCTGCATCCCGGGCTGGGCCGCCTGGTTGTAGGCCGCGCGCAGGAACTCACGCGCGAAGTGCTCGATCACCGGCTGGGTGGCGACATTCGGCAGCCCCACGTCGATCACCGCCCAGTAGCTCAGCCGCACGTGGTCGCCCTGCCCCTGGACGATCAGCGTCCCATTGAGTTTCGCGAAGCTGCCCTCGACCTGGCGCCACGCCAGGGTGTGGCCGCCGAACCGCTCTACCTCCAGCCGTGCCCACTGCTGGCCGGCGGGCCACGGGAGGTTGAGGGTCACGAAGACATCCTGGGTTCCGTTCACCGGGTCGACGGAGAGGGGATAGCTCTCGGTGATCCACGGATGGAGCGCCGGATAGCTGGCGAGATCACACAGGACGCGGCATAGCCCTGGGCCGATCGCACCGAAATCCGCCTCCACGTGGAGGATCTGCTCGTGCGGCGTCCCCCCCGCGGAAAATCCCGCGTCGATCCTCGGGAACGGCGGCGCCGCGGCGGCCGCGACCGCAACCATCCACACCGCCACGGGCAGTGCCGCAAGAGCCATTTTGTTCGCCAAGTTTCGCATCGATTTCTTCTTCTCAAGCAAGCCCCGAAAACAAACCATAACTTTGCCTTTCGGCGTCTACAAAGGCCCACTTCAGGGGGGAGAGCCTAAAAACCCAAGAACGATTCTTCATAATCTTGAATAGCCTGTAGTAACAACGTCTTATGAACATAAACAGAAATGTCTGCTGACCGCTTCGGAACTCATGGATGCGTTCGGATGAGCCCACGGAAGTCCCCTTCGGCAACCCGCCGAGCAGGCTCCACCGACCCTTGATCGGCCCGCCTGATCCCTCTGCCGCCACCCTAACGGTCCGCCCTTTCCACCCCCCCTCCGCGGCGCTACCATTTCGCCCCCATGCCGTACCTCGCCACCACCGCCGCCGACCGTGTGGCCATGCTCGCCGCGGTCGGTGCCAGCGACTGCGACGCCCTCTTCGCCTCGATTCCGGCGCGCCTGCGCACCTCCCAACCCCTGGCACTGCCGCAGCCCCTGGCGGAGCTCGACCTGCACCGCCACCTGCTCGAGCTGGCGCGGCAAAACCGCGGCGCGGAGCTTCTCTGTTTTGCCGGCGGTGGCGCCTACGACCACGCGATCCCGGCGGCGGTAGACGCCCTGGTGGCGCGCGGCGAGCTCCTCACCGCCTACACCCCGTACCAGCCAGAGATCAGCCAGGGGAGCTTGGCGATCACCTTCGAGTTTCAGACCCTCATCGCCCGCCTCACCGGCCTACCGGTGGCCAACGCCGGCATGTACGACGGTGCCTCCGCGTTGGCCGAGGCGTGCCTCATGGCCCTGCGCACCAGCCACCGCAACCGGGTGGTGGTGGAGGCCTCCCTCCACCCCGACTGGCTGGCGGTGGCCCGCACCTACCTCGCGGGCAGTGGCGCCGAGATCGTGGTCGCACCCGGCGACGCGGCGGTCGCGGCGCTGGACGAGACCGTGGCCTGCCTGGTGGTCCAAACCCCAGACTTTCTCGGCCGCGCCCGCGACCTCACCGGCTGGGGCGCGGCCGCCCACGCGGCCGGCTCCCTGCTCCTCACCGCCTGCGACCCCCTCGCCCTGGCGCTCCTCAAGCCGCCGGCCGACTGGGGCGCGGACATCGCGGTGGGCGAGTGCCAACCCCTGGGGCTGCCGCTCGCCTTCGGCGGCCCCTACCTCGGCTACCTCGCGGCCACCACGGAGCTGGTGCGCCAGATGCCCGGCCGCCTGGTGGGACGCACCGTCGATTGCCACGGCAACCCCGGCTACGTCCTCACCCTACAGGCCCGCGAGCAGCACATCCGGCGGGCGCGCGCCACCTCCAACATCTGCTCTAACCAGGCCCTCATGGCCGCCCGCGCCACCATCCACACGGCCCTCCTCGGCCCCGCGGGGCTGGCGCGGGTGGCGGCCGCCTGCGCCGAGGGCGGAGCCCGCCTGCGCACCGCGCTGCTAGCGATCGACGGGGTCGAGGCGGTGGGCGAGCCACCCCACTTCCGGGAGTTCGCCGTGCGCCTGCCGGTGGCGGCGGAAGAGTTCGTCGCGACGCTTGCCAAGCGCGGCCTGCTCGCCGGCGTCCCACTCGCGCGCTGGGACGCGGACCGCCCCAACGACCTGCTCGTCGCGGTCACCGAAAAGCGCAGCGAAGCAGAGCTGGCGGCCTACGTGGCCGCCGCCCGTGCCGCCTGTACGGAGCTGGGCCGCTGATGGAGAGCCTGTTCGCCCACCACCGCCCCGGCCAGGCCGGCTGCCGGCTGCTTGCCGAGACCCTACCCACCACCAGCGCTACCATCCCCGCGTCCCTGCGCCGCGGGGCCCTGCCGCCCCTGGCCGAGGTCTCCGAACCCGAGGTGGTCCGCCACTACACCCTGCTGTCGCAGCAGAACCTGGCGGTGGACACCGCCTTCTACCCCTTGGGCTCGTGCACCATGAAGCACAACCCGCGGGTGAACGAGTGGGCCGCGGCCCTGCCCGGGTTCGCCGACCTTCACCCCCACTGTCCGCCACCCCTCGCGCAGGGCGCGCTGCGCCTCATGGTCGAGCTGGAACGGATGCTCGCCGAGATCACCGGCATGGCCGCCTGCACCCTGCAACCGGCGGCCGGCGCCCACGGCGAGTTCACCGCCATGGCGATCGTGCGCGCCTACTTCGAAAGCCGCGGCGAGCAGCGCACCACGGTCCTCGTCCCCGACTCCGCCCACGGCACCAACCCCGCCTCGGCGCGGATGGCCGGCTTTCAGGTGGAGGAGATCCCCTCCACCGCAGGAGGGACCATCGACCTCGCCGCCCTCGCCCAGCGCATTGGCCCGGACACCGCGGCGATGATGGTCACCAACCCCAACACCCTCGGCCTGTTCGAGGGCGAGATCGACCGCGTTGCCGCGCTGCTCCACGACCACGGGGCGCTGCTCTACATGGACGGCGCCAACCTCAACGCCATCCTCGGCAAGGTGCGGCCGGGGGAGATCGGCTTCGACCTCGTCCACCTCAACCTGCACAAGACCTTTTCCACCCCGCACGGCGGCGGTGGGCCGGGAAGCGGCCCGGTGGCGGTGCGCGCCGCCCTCGCCCCCTTCCTCCCGACCCCGCGGCCGGTGGCCGGCGACGACGGCGTCATCGCGTGGGCGCAACCCCCCCACTCCATCGGCCGCCTGCTAGCCGCCCACGGCAACTTCGGGGTGCTGGTCCGCGCCTACAGCTACCTCCGCGCCCTCGGCGCCGCGGGGCTGACGCGGGTGAGTGAGCAGGCGGTCCTCAACGCCAACTACCTGCGCGTGCAGATCGGCGATGTGCTGCCGCTGGCCTACGCCGCCCCCTTCCTCCACGAGTGCGTCTTCACCGCCAAGGAGCTCAAGCGCACCACCGGCTGCACCGCCTTGGACGTCGCCAAGGGGCTCATCGACCAAGGGATCCACCCGCCCACCATCTACTTCCCGCTGATTGCCAAGGAGGCCTTGATGGTGGAACCCACGGAGACCGAATCGCGCGCCACCCTCGACGCCGCCGCTGCCGCCTTCCGCGCCGTCGTCCGCCTCGCCCACGACGAACCCGAGACCCTCCACACCGCCCCCCACACCACGACCCTCGCCCACCTCGACGACACCCTCGCCGCCCGCCGGCCGATCCTGGTGGAGCCGACCGCGACGCGTGAGCCGTCACCCGCTCTCTCACCGCCCCCCCGGAGCCTGCCGTCTGCCGGCGGGTGAGGCCACCCGCCCCCCGGCCTGGTGGCGAGCGGGGCGTCGCGTCGCGATCACCCAGAGGCCACGGCGCCAGCCCGCCCATGGCCCCCAGGACCGGCGGCAACCGCGCGGCGAGGCCGACTCCCCCCGCGGGGGAACGACCGGACGGGGGGCTAGCCCCATCCCAACCCCAGACAAGAACCCCCCTGTGCAAACCCCGTGGGGAGTCACCACCTAGGTCGAGCGGCAAGAGGCCGACCGCCGGCTGGGGCTCCCGCTGAAGCAGGACAGAGTAAAGACCTGACCCTCTTGTTCGTGGAGCCCCTATGGACCTCACCACCACCTACCTCGGCATCCCCCTCCCCCACCCCTTCATCGCCGGCGCCTCGCCGCTTTCCGACGACCTCGACACGGTGCGCCGTCTGGAGGACGCGGGCGCCGCGGCGATCACCCTGCGCTCGCTGTTTGTTGAGCAGCTCGACGCCGAGGGGCTTGCCACCCACCGGGCGATGGACTCCATCGCCGGTGCCTCTGCCGAGGCGGCCACCTACCTCCCCGATCCGGACGACTTCCGCCTCGGCCCCGACGCCTACCTCGACCACCTCCGGCGGGTGAAGGCGCACGTGGCGATTCCGGTCATCGCGTCTCTCAACGGCTGCCGCGCCGGTGGCTGGCTCGACTACGCCCGCAAGATCGCCGCGGCCGGCGCCGACGCCTTGGAGGTCAACCTCTACGATGTGGTCACCGACCCCGAGCGCTCCAGCGCCGGCGTGGAGGAGGAGCAACGCAAGATCGTGGCGAGCGTGGCCCAGCCGCTCGACATTCCGGTGGCGGTGAAGCTGTCGCCCTTCTACACCGGGCTGCCCGCCTTTGCCCGTCACCTGCAGCGCGCCGGGGCGGCGGGGATCGTCCTCTTCAACCGCTTCTTCGAGCCCGACCTCGATATCGAGGCGCTGGAGGTGACCCCCGGCCACACCCCCTCCCACTCAGGGCTGCTCCTGTTGCGCCTGCGCTGGTTGGCCATCCTGCGGCCGACCTTCACCGGCTCGCTCGCAGCGACCGGCGGGGTGCACACGGTGGACGACGCGGTGAAGGCGATCATGGCGGGGGCCGATGCCATCCAACTGGTCACCTGCCTCCTGCGCGGGGGACCGGCCCGCCTGACCGAGCTCCGCGACGGCCTCGCCAGGTGGCTGGAGGCACACGACTACGACCACCTTTCGCAGGCACGGGGCTCCATGGACCTCGCCCACTGCCCCCACCCCGCCGCCTACCGCCGCGCCCAGTACATGCGCCTGTTGCAGACGTGGAGTGGGGAGTGAGGGGCGGGGGAGACCGGTGAGGGGCGGGGGCCAGGCGCGCGGATCTGGCGCCGGCGCCGGAGGAGGGACCGCCTTGCCGGCCGCGCCGATCCGGTCTGCCGCGCGGCTGACCCCCCCCGGCCAGGGGGACCACGCGGCGCGCGGCGGGGTGAACCTCTCCCCCGAGGGGTCCCCCTCCGGGCGCAAGCCCGCTGCTTCTCGGTTCACGATCGACCCCGTGCGACCGACTCCTACGCCGCCGCGCGCGCTCGGATCATCGCCATCGCCTCCTCGGCGAGGACCACCACGTCCGGGTGGGGGTCAGCGCGGAGCGGGGTGAGCAGGTCGAGGTGGCGTAGCTCGCCGACCAGGCCAAGGAGGTAGGCGGCGTCGCCGCGCAGGGTGGCGCCGTCGGCAAGCAGGTGGGGGAGGAGGGCCTCGGCCAGGGCGGGCAGGCCGCCGTTCGCCTCCTTTTGCAACACCTCCACCGCCGCCACCGCCCCAATCCGCACCCGCACCCGCTCGTCCGCCACCAGCCCGGCCAACAACGGCGCCTGGTGCGGCTCCTGACGGACCAGCGCCAGGACGTTCTCCAAAAGGCCGTCGGCGAGGCCGTCGGCGAGCATCGGGGTGAGGGTGGTGTCGGGGTGCATGGGCGACCAACGGGGCGCCGCGGCCGGTGGAGGCGGGCGATCTCGGCTCTGCCGGCGGGCGCGCCAGTGTGCCAGCCGCCCGCCCGCGCGCCCAGGGCGGGGGGCCCAACCGTGACCGGATGGCCGTGGCGCGTCCCACCGGCGCATGGCTAATCTTCTGCTAAGTTGGGGAGCGGCGCGCGACGCGGGAGCACCCACCGATTCTCAGGGAGGTAGCCATGGATGGGAACGAGACCTTCTACACGGTGATGCGGCGCCACGGCATCAGCCGGCGTAGCTTTCTGAAGTTCTGCGCGGTGACCGCCGCCACCCTCGGCCTGCCGCCGGGGGCGGCGACGAAGATCGCCGAGGCGTTGGAAAGCCAGCCGCGCACCCCAGTGATCTGGCTCCACGGCCTGGAGTGCACCTGCTGCTCCGAGTCGTTCATCCGCTCCGCCCACCCCCTGGCGAAGGACGTGGTGCTGTCGATGATCTCGCTCGATTACGACGACACGATCATGGCCGCCGCCGGCGACCAGGCAGAGGAGATCCTCGAGCAGACCATCGCCAAGTACGACGGCCGCTACATCCTCGCCTGCGAGGGCAACCCGCCGCTCGGCAACGACGGCATGTACTGCATCCAGGCCGGGCGGCCGTACCTGGAGAAGCTGCGCCACATGGCCGACCACTGCCAGGCGATCATCGCCTGGGGGTCGTGCGCCTCGTGGGGGTGTGTGCAGGCGGCGAAGCCGAACCCGACCCATGCGGTGCCGATCCACCAGGTGATCCACGACAAGCCGATCGTGAAGGTCCCCGGCTGCCCGCCGATCGCCGAGGTGATGACCGGGGTGATCACCTACCTGGTCACCTTCGGCCGTTTGCCCGAGCTCGACCGCCAGGGCAGGCCGCTGATGTTCTACGGCCAGCGCCTCCACGATAAGTGCTACCGCCGGCCCCACTTCGACGCCGGCCAGTACGTCGAGAAGTTCGACGACGAGGGGGCGCGCAAGGGGTACTGCCTCTACAAGATGGGGTGCAAGGGGCCGACTACCTACAACGCCTGCTCCACCATCGGCTGGAACGGCGGCGTGTCGTGGCCGGTGGGCTCGGGCCACGGCTGCCTCGGCTGCGCCGAGGACAACTTCTGGGACAAGGGCTCCTTCTACGCGCCGGTGACGAACCTAGAGGTAACCGGCCAGGTGGAGGCGACCGCCGACCGGATCGGCAAGACCGCCGCCGGGGTGGTCGGGGCGGCCGTGGCGGTCCACGCCGCGGCAACCGTGGTGAGCCGGTTCGGCAAGCAGGAGGAGAACTGAGATGGCGACCCGACAGACCGCGAATGGATTTGCGCTCGATGACACCGGCCGGCGGGTGGTGGTCGATCCGATCTGCCGCATCGAGGGCCACCTGCGCATTGAGGTGAACGTCGACGACCAGAACGTGATCCGCAACGCCGTCTCCACCGGCAACATGTGGCGCGGCATCGAGATCATCCTGCAGGGGCGCGACCCGCGCGACGCCTGGGCCTTCACCCAGCGCATCTGCGGCGTGTGCACCGCCGTTCACGCCCTGGTGTCGGTGCGCGCGGTGGAGGACGCCCTGGGGATTGCCATCCCGGAGAACGCCAACACCATCCGCAACCTGATGATGATGGCCCAGTACGCCCAGGACCACCTGGTCCACTTCTACCACCTCCACGCCCTCGACTGGGTGGACGTGGTCTCCGCCCTCTCCGCCGACCCGAAGCAAACCGCGGAGCTGGCCCAATCGATCTCGCCGTGGCCGAAGGCTTCGGTGGGCTACTTCCGCGACGTCCAGAACCGGGTGCGGAAGTTCGTCGAGTCCGGCCAGCTCGGCCCCTTCCAGAACGCCTACTGGGGCCACCCCGCCTACAAGCTGCCGCCGGTGGCGAACCTCATGGCGGTCGCCCACTACCTGGAGGCCCTCGATTTTCAGAAGGAGATCGTCAAGATCCACACCGTCTTCGGCGGCCGCAACCCGCACCCCAACTGGATCGTGGGCGGGATGCCGTGCGCGATCAACGTCGACGACGCGGGCGCGGTGGGGGCGATCAACATGGAGCGCCTCAACCTGGTCGCGTCGATCATCGACCAGTCGATCGACTTCATCGACCAGGTCTACCTCCCCGACCTCAAGGCGGTCGCCTCGTTCTACAAAGACTGGGGCTACGGCGGTGGCCTGTCGGCGAAGAACTGCCTCGCCTACGGCGAGTTCCCGGAGCGGGCCAACGACTGGAGCTGGCAGAACCTCCGCCTCCCCTCCGGGGCGATCCTCGACGGCGACCTCTCCACGGTCCACGACGTCGACCTCAAAGACCCGGAGCAGATCCGCGAGTTCGTGAACCACTCGTGGTACCGCTACCCGGACGAGGCGCAGGGGCTCCACCCGTGGGACGGGATCACCGAGCCGAACTTCGAGCTCGGGGAGCACACCAAGGGGACGAAGACCGCCATCCAGAACCTCGACGAGCAGGGCAAGTACTCGTGGCTGAAGGCGCCGCGCTGGCGCGGCCACGCCATGGAGGTTGGCCCGCTGGCGCGCTACATCGTCGCCTACGCCCGCGGTCACGAGCAGATCCGCGCCCAGGTGGACTCCCTCCTCCACGACCTCGGCCTGCCAATCACCGCGCTCTTCTCCACCCTCGGCCGCACCGCCGCTCGCGGCCTCGAGTGCTCCTACGCCGCCCACCTCATGCGCGACGAGTTCAACAAGCTGATCGCGGCGATCCGCAACGGCGACACCGCTACCGCCAACATGGACACCTGGGAGCCTTCGAGCTGGCCGGCGGAGGCGAAGGGCGCGGGCGCGGGCGAGGCACCGCGCGGCGCGCTCGGCCACTGGATCCAGATCAAGGAGACGAAGATCGCCAACTACCAGGCGGTGGTCCCCACCACCTGGAACGCCTCACCGCGCGACCCGTCGGGGCAGATCGGCGCCTACGAGGCGGCGCTGTTGGGCACCCCGATGGCCGATCCCGCCAAGCCCCTGGAGATCCTCCGCACCATCCACAGCTTCGACCCGTGCCTCGCCTGCGCCGCCCACGTACTGAGTCCGGACGACCAGGAGCTGGCGGTCATCAAGGTGCGCTAACGCCTCACCACGGCAAGGAGCCATCACCATGGCCGCCACCACCACCGTCCCGGTCGCCGACCCAGAGCCGGTCTACGCCTTCCAAGCGCCGGTGCGCCTGTACCACTGGGTCAACGCGCTGTGCATCCTCACCCTCGCCGCCACCGGCTACCTCATCGCCCACCCCCTGCCGACGGTGGTGGGCGAGGCGAGTGACCACTTCATCATGGGCCGGATCCGGCTGATCCACTTCACCGCCGGCTACCTCCTCGCCGTCTCCCTCGCCGGGCGCATCTACTGGGCCCTGGTGGGCAACGCGGTCGCGCGCCAGATCTTCTACCTCCCCGTGTGGCGGCCGGGATGGTGGCGGGAACTCTTCCTGGAGCTCGCCTTCTACCTCTTCCTCCGGCGCGACGCCCCGGCCGAGGCCGGCCACGCCCCCCTCGCCCAGCTCGCCATGCTCCTGTTCAACACCCTCGGCAGCCTGTTCATGATCTTCACCGGCTTCGCCCTGTACAGCGAGGGGCTGGGCCACGGGAGCTGGGCGGACCGCGCCTTCGGTTGGGTGATCCCCTGGATGGGTGACGCCGAGCGGGTCAGCAACTGGCATTTGCTCGGCATGTGGATCCTCCTTGGCTTCGTCATCCTCCACATCTACATGGCGGTCCGCGCCGACATCGTCGGCCGCACCACCTCGACTTCAGCCATCCTCGGCGGCTGGCGCTCGCCGAAGGGGGCGAGGCCGGGGGGGACGAGGCCGAGGCGGTAGACCGGGGAGGGGAACCGGCGGCTCCGGCGCTTTGCGGCGGGGGCCCGCCGCCGCCCCCGCGCCACCCCCCGCCCGCGCCCTCGCCGCCCGCCATCGCCGCCGGTCACGAGCCGATCGCCAAGCGCCCACCCCATGCACACCCTCGTCCTCGGCATTGGCAACCCCCTGTGGGCGGACGAGGGGTTCGGGGTGCGGGCGGTGGCCCTCCTCCACGAGGGCTACCGCTTCCCCGCCGAGGTGGAGGTGGTGGACGGCGGCACCCAAGGGCTCTTCCTCCTGCCCTGGGTGCGTGGTGCGGACAACCTCTTGGTGCTGGATGCCATCGACTTCGGCGATCCCCCCGCCACCGTCCGGGTGGTGCGCGGCGACGGCGTGCCGCGCTACCTCGGGGCGAAGAAGGTCTCCATGCACCAGACCGGCTTTCAGGAGGTCCTCGCCTCCGCGTCGCTGGCGGGCGACCTGCCGTCGCGCCTCAGCCTGATTGGCGTCCAGCCGGTCACCCTCGACGACTTCGGCTCCTCCCTCACCGCGCCGGTGGCGGCGCGTCTCGCAGAGGTGGTGGAGCTGGCGGTGGCGGAGCTCGCCGCCTGGGGGGTGGTGGCCGAGGCGCGCAACGCGCCGCCCGAACCCCTGGCACCGGTAGAGATGGCGCGCCTGGCCTACGAACGGCGGGCCGACGGGTGAGCGCGCTCCCACCCACCGACCTCGGCGGAGCCCTCGCCTGGCTCGCCGCCGCCCTAGCCGCGTGGCAACCCGCCACCGCCAACGCGACCCTCGACCTCACCCCCCTGGGGCCGGCCGCGCTCACTGAGCTCGACGACCGACTCGGCCGCGGCGAAGTCGCGGTGGTGGCGGGCGAAGAGCAGATCCACGAGTGCCGGCTACCCGGCGTCTGGCGCCACCACCGGCCGCCGCGCTTGGAGGTCGGCCCCGCCCCCACCCTGCCGGCGGTCGCCCCGTCGCCCACCCCCTTGCCCGTCCGCCCCGCCGACCTGATGAACGGCGAGGCGATCCTCGCCGAGATCACCACCCGCGCCACCGCCTACCGCCCGGGCGACGCGAGCCACCAGATCCACCTCTCCCACCTCCCCCTTACCCCGGGCGACCGGGCCTACCTCGACGCCCGCCTGGGCGAGCGGCCCCTGCGCATCCACATCCTGGGCTACGGCGAGACCCACATCACCGCCGCCGCCCTGCCCCACGTCTGGCACATCCGCCACGCCAACGCCGCCGGCCAGACCATCCTCTCGACCCTCGAGATCGGCGCGCTGCCCGAGGTGGTCCGCGCCACCCCGGAAGACCTCGCCGACGCGGCGCGCGAGGCGGCGACGATGGCGAGCGAGTAGCCACAAACGCGCGGCGCGCTCCCTCGCCGCCGGCGACCACCCCGGCGCGGCGCGCCCACCGCACCCCTTTACTTCGACGCCCCCACGGCAACACGCCCGGGCGACGTCCACCCCCACCGGCCCCACCGCGCCGCCTACGTTGACCGATCCTTGAACCGAGGAGCGGAGGAGGGGATGCTGCGGAGCCATGGAGAGGGACCGGTGCGTTCCCGTGGGTTCCGGGTTCGACGCATCGCTCACGCCTTGGGGGTCGGGTGTGGTCGCCTGCGCTTTGCGCTCCGGGGGGCGGGGCAGGCGGCGCGCGAATCCTAAGGGCGAGGCGGACGAGGGCGGCATGGGAGAGGGGCAGATTGGGGTTTGGGCCGCCGCCCTTCGTGGGGCGGGGGTGACACGGTAGATTGGGGCGCGCACCGATTCCCTATGACCCCCTTCGCCCTCGTTTCCCTCCTTGCCCTCCTGTTCACCACCCCGGCGGCGGCGGCGCCGACCGTGCTGTTGCTCATCGACGCCTCGCCGTCCATGGGAGGTGAGGTGGCGACCGCGCCGGCGGGGGTGGAGTGGTGGCGGCGGCTGCTCGTCCACGCCTATGGCCTTGATCCCCCGGCCGAGGCGCCGCGGGATCGGCTCGGGACCGTGCGGGCGGCGGTGGTGCGCTACGTCGCCCACCTGGAGGCGACGACGACCGTGGGGGTGCGCAGCTTCGGCCAGCGGCGCTGGCTGGGGTGCGAGGACAGCCAGCTCCTCCTCCCCCCCTCCCTTGACCGAGGACGCTGCACCGCCACCCTCGCCGGGCTGCAAGCCGCGCCGGCCGGCAACACCCCCCTCGCCTACGCCCTGCGGGAGGCGGCGCGCGACCTCCTCACCCTGCCCGCCGGCGGCGACTACCACATCGTCGTATTCACCGACGCGACCGACCTGTGTCCCGAGCCGCTCCCCGCGGGCGACCGCCTCACCCACGAGACCGGGGTGGCGGCGACCCTCGACGTGATCACCCTCGGCCTCACCCCGGCGGCGGCCGCACCCTTGGCGGTCATCTGTCGGGGGACCGGCGGCCATCTCTACCCGGCAACCGACCTCACCACCGCGGAGATCGCCCTGCGTCGCTGCCTGCCCCTGACCCCGCGCCAGCACCTCGCCGCCGCCCTGCGTCTTGACCCCGATGCCTGGCCGGTGGCGGTGGCCGCGCTGGTCCTCCTGCTCCTCGCCCTGATCGCCTGGCTGGAGGTGCGCTCCGAGGGGTGAGGTGGGGCCCCCCACGCGACGGGACTGACCACGGGGGCGCGCGGCGCGAACCCGGCCCTCTCCCCCGGGGATCGTCGCGCGCGGGTGCAGTCGTGCTCACGAGGCGGACCGACCCGCGCCTCCGCGCCGGCCGCCAACCGCGGAGGCGGCCACGAACGCGGGCGGGGAGGGCCAGCCCCTGGGTGGAGGGCCGACCCGCGCAGTCGCTCCCGGCGCCATCCGGGCGAAGGGCGATCGCCGCGCGCCGAGCTCGGCGAAGAGCCCATTCGTGGCGGCCACCCACCCGCGGCTTGGGACGATGCGCGCCGCCCGCCGCGCCGGCGAATGGCGCCCGGGCCAGCTCGGCCGCGCCCGCCGCGGGCGTTACACGCCCTCTGGGATGTGCTCGCCCGCCATCAGACTCGCCACCGTCTCCCGCTCGCGGATCAGGTGGTAGCGCTCGCCCTGGACCATCACCTCCGCCACCCGCGGCCGGGTGTTGTAGGTGGAGGCCATGGAGAAGCCGTAGGCGCCGGCGGACATCACCGCCAGGAGCTCCCCGGGGCGGACCACCACCAGCTCGCGCGACCGGGCGAGGAAGTCGCCGCTCTCGCAGATCGGTCCCACCACGTCGACGATCCGGTTCGGCCGCTCCGCGTGGGCTGCCACCGGCAGGATCTCCTGATAGGCGCCGTAGAGGGTGGGACGAACCAGGTCGTTCATCCCCGCGTCGACGATCACGAACCGCTTGCCGTCGTTTTCCTTCGTGTACAAGACGCGGGTGACGAAGCAACCGCCGTTGCCCACCAGAACCCGCCCCGGCTCCAAGATCACCGTCAGGCCGGTGGGAAGGATCCGCTCCACCAGGGGGGTGGCGTACTCGGCAGGGGTGGGGGGCGACTCCGCCCGGTAGCGGATGCCGAGGCCACCACCGAGGTCGAGGTGGCGCACCGTCACTCCCGCCGCCGCGAGCTGCGCGACCAGCGCGAGGAGCCGGTCGAGGGCATCGAGGAAAGGCTGCACCGAGGTGAGCTGCGAGCCGATGTGACAATCGATCCCCACCACCTCGATGTTCGCCATCGCCGCGGCGCGCTGGTACTCCGCCACCGCCTCCCGGTGGGAGATGCCGAACTTGTTCTCCTTCATGCCGGTGGAGATGTACGGGTGGGTCTGGGGATCCACGTCCGGGTTCACCCGCAACGCCACCGGCGCGGTCACCCCAAGCTCACCCGCCACCTGGTTGAGGAGGTCGAGCTCGCCGGGCGACTCGACGTTGAAGCAGCGAATCCCCGCCTCCAGGGCCTGCTTCATCTCTGCGGCGGTCTTGCCGACGCCCGAGTAGACGATCGTCGCCGGTGCCGCCCCGGCGGCGAGACAGCGCGCCAGCTCCCCACCGGAGACGATGTCGAAGCCGAGCCCGCGGCGCGCCATCAGGGCCAGGATGGCGAGGTTGGAGCACGCCTTCACCGAGAAGCAGGTGAGGTGGGGCAGCTTGGCAAAGGCGGCGTCAAACCTCTCCGCCTGCTCGCTCAGGTGGGCGTGGGAGTAGCAGTAAAACGGCGTCCCCACCGCCAGGGCGAGGTCGGCAAGATCGACCCCCTCCGCAAACAGGCGGCCATCACGGTAGGCAAAGGGCTCCATTGTCGGCGTCACCATGGCAAATGGCTGGGGTCAGCTCTTTACTATATGTTCCACATCCACCCCTGGATTCTCGGACGCAACGTTGGAGAACGTAGAGTACAAAGTAAAGCCCTGACCCCAATCTCCTCCCCAAGGGTACGACCCCAAGGGCAAAGGGCTACGGTCGCCGCCGCTCCCCCTCGGCGGTGGCCCACGCCGAGGGGGTGGACTCGTTGTTGGCGGCGTCGACCGCGATCACCCGATAGCGGTAGTGGCCGCCGGGTTCGACCGCGGTGTCGGTGAAGGTGGCGCGCTCGCCCGCAACCCGGCCGATCGGCTGGCCCTCGTCGAGCCCCGCACTGCGCCAAAGCAGATAGAAGGCGATGGGTTCCGGCGGCGCGTCCCAGGCGAGGCGGACCTCGCCGGGAGCCGAGATCGCCAGCAGGTGGGTCGGGGGAGGCGGCGGGGTGCGGTCGCGCGGGGCGGCGGTCACCGCCTCCGACAGGCTGGACTCGGGAGGCGGCGCACCGGCGCCGACCGCGGTCACCACGTAGGCGTACGTCTCACCCAGGCGCACGTCGCCATCCTCGTAGGGTGGTGCCGGGATGGTGGTGGTCGGGACAACCGGCAGGGCGGCTTGCGGGGCGAAGCGGTAGATGCGGTAGGCGGCGGCGCCCGCGGACGGCCGCCAGGAGAGGCGCACCGCCGCCTCGCCGGCGTCGGCGTGGAGGCCGCGGACCGGCGGCGGTGGCGGCGCGAGGTTGACCACCTGCTCCGGCGCCATGGCCGACGCGAGGTCGCGGTGGCTCTTGGCAGCAACGGTGAAGGCGAAGAGATTGCGCCGCTCGACCCCCGCCAGGGGCAGGACGTACTCCACCGCGTCCCCGTGGACAAAGGCGTTGGCGGGGTACTCGAGATCGACGGTGTCGAAGAGCTCCCACTGGCGGCAGTCGCAGCCCGAGGCGAGGCGCTCCGCCACGTCCTCGCGGTAGAGGAGGTAGCCCGCCACGTCCGCCGGCCCGCCGCCCGCCTCGTTGGCTACCGGCACCCGCCAGGAGAGGCGCGCCTCCGGGCCGCGCGCCACCACTTGGAAATCGCGCACCGGCGCGGGCACGTGGCTCCCCGGCGCCAACGGATCGCCCTTCTTGCCGCACCCGGCGACTACCGCGACGCCCCACGCGACAACCAGGCAAAGGAGGGCCGAGCGCCCCACAACAAACCCAAGAGACATGGGCAACACGAAACCACGAACCACCGGCAAGGTGAAGCCTCCTTGCCGGGCGCGGTCGCACCACCGGTCCGGTTACCCGCCTCCGCCCAGGTCGGGGAAGAGGCGCGGCTCGAGGGCGGCCATGAGGGGGCGGAGGGTGGAACGGTCGCGAGCGGAGCAGCCGAGGGCGTCCCACGCGCGGCAACGGCGCGCCGCCTCTTCCGGCTCCAGGGCGTCGATCTTGTTGAAGACCAACACCCGCGGGGTGGCGGCGAGGCCGAGCTCGTCGAGCAGCTTGTCCACGGTCGCGATCTGGTCGCGGAAATCACGGGCGGCGCAGTCGACCACATGGAGGAGCAAGTTGGCGTCGGCAAGCTCGTCGAGGGTCGCCTTGAAGGCGCCAAGGAGCGACTCGGGCAGGTCGCGGATAAAGCCAACCGTGTCGGTGATCAAGACCTCGCGGTCGCGCGGAAAGCGCAGCCGCCGGCTCGCCGTATCCAGGGTCGCGAAGGGGCGGTCAGCGGCCTCCAGGACCGACGCGGTGAGGGCGTTCAGCAGCGTGGTCTTGCCGGCGTTGGTGTAGCCGACGATGGACAGGATCGGTACCCCGGCACGCTGCCGCTTCTGCCGTCGCAGGGCCTGGCCGGCGGCCACCGTAGCGAGCTGCTGTTTGAGGTGGGTGATGCGCGCGTCGATCCGCCGCCGGTCCACCTCCAGCTTGGTCTCCCCCGGGCCACGCGTGCCGATGCCGCCGCCGAGGCGGGAGAGCTGCGGGAAGAGCCCCACCAGGCGCGGCTTGAGGTAGGTGAGCTGGGCGAGCTCGACCCGAAGCTTCGCCTCGCGGGTGCCCGCCTGATGGGCGAAGATGTCGAGGATCACCTGGGTGCGATCGAGGACCTTGAGGTCGGAGAGGGCGGTGATCGCCTTCGCCTGCGCCGGGGTGAGGTCTTGGAAGAAGACCAGGGTGGTGGCGCCGCGATGGAGGGCGGTGGTGATCACCTCCACCAGCTTGCCGGAACCGAAGACCGTCCGCGCGTCCGGGCTACGCCGGTGCTGGACCAGCGCGTCGAGGGGTTCGAGGCCGCAGGCGCGACACAGGGCCGCGAGCTCCGCCATCGCCGCCTCGCTCTCCGCCTGCGGCGGGAAGCAGCCCAACAGCAGCGCCCCCTCCCGGCCGGCCACCGCAACCGCCCGGTGGCGGCGCGCGAGACCCGCCTCCACCTCCTCCACCACGGCGGCGAAATCGAAGACCAGGTCGTGGAAGCGCGCCGGCTCCAACCGCCGCGCCGGTGTCGCCTCCTCCGCCTCCGGATCGAGGTAGGCGAGGTACGCCCGGTCGGGGAGGCCGTCGGGGGTGAGGGTGAGGGCGGCGATCAGATCGAGGCGCAGGAGAGCTAGGTCGGTGAGGTCGTCGGGCGACAGGGGCTCACCCCCAAGGTGGGTGTGGACCAGGCGCAGGCCGCACAGGCGGCCGGAGGCTCCACGCTCGCGTCCCAGGGGCGGGATGGTGAGGCGATCCGCGCCGCCGAGCAGGACGTGGCTCACCCGGCCGTCGCGGCCGATGAGCAGCCCGACCTGGCGACCGAGGGCGGCGGCAACCTCGGTGAGCTGGCGCGCCGCCTCGTCACTGATCCACTCGCCGCGCGCCATGCGCCGCCGGTAGAGGTGCTCCAAGGCGCGCACCTCACTCGCCTTGAGGCCGCGGGTCACGCCGTGAATGGTGGTGCTGATAGAGGGCTCCGGGTGGCGGGGTGGGGCGCTGCTCTTTAGCGCACCGGGGCGGAGAGGCAAAGGGGGCAGCGTGCCGGTCGCGCCCGCTCCGCCCCCCGCGCCGCCGCGCGCCCCCCACCTTACCGGACTTCCACCCGCTCTCCCCCCTCGCCGTCGGGCGTGACCGTATAGTGGCCCCCCATGGCGCACCTGCCGATCCTCTTTCGTGACCGGTGGCTGGCGGTGGTGGACAAACCCGCCGGCGTGGCGGTCCATGGCGGCAGCGGGGTGGCCGCGGGCGCGACCCTGCTGGCGCTGCTTCGCGAGGCGGGCCTCGACGACTACGCCCCCGCCCACCGCCTCGATCGCGCCACCAGCGGCTGCCTCCTCGTCGCCCGGCCGGAGGTGGCGGAGCCGCTGCGCCGCGCCTTCGCCGCCCACCGGGTGGAGAAACGCTACCTCGCCCTCTGCCAGGGGCAGATGGAGCCCCCAACCGGACGGATCGAGGCGCCGCTGGTGCGTGCCGACCCGGCCGCCGCCGACGCCGGCCGCCACAAGGTGGCGGTCGATCCGGCGGGACGGCCGGCGGCGACGCGCTACCGGACGGTCACTGCCTGGCGCCAGGCGAGCCTCGTCGAGCTCGTGCCGGAGAGCGGTCGCACCCACCAGCTCCGCGTCCACCTCGCCCACCTCGGCCACCCCTTGGCGGGCGACCGCCGCTACGGCAGCCCGCCGTTCAACCGCCTCATGGCGCGCCGCTACGGCCTCACCCGCCTCTTCCTCCACGCCACCGAGCTGCGCCTGACCCACCCCACCACCGGGGTGGAGCTGGCGGTGCAAGCCCCCCTGGCCGCGGAGCTTGAAGCGCTCCTCGCCGCCCTCCCCCCGCCGCGGCGTGGCTGAGGAGTCACCCCGCAAGGGGTGGCTCTCCCCCGCCGGGCGCCCGCCGCCCACGCCGTACGAGACGGCCGCGCGGGCGGGTGCCGGAGTCGGGTGGCGCCGGTGGCCAACTCGCACACGGCCGCGCCGGGTTGGCCGCGAAGGCGAGCGCACGGTGACGCAGCGGCGCACAGGGAGGGCAACCTCCGTAGCGGGTGGGGCGCGGCCCCGCCGGGTCGGCCCACAAGGCCAGCGTCACCTGCAGCCACAAAGGCGGGGCGGGACAGGTTGGGGGTCGTGGGGGAGACGAAGGGGCGCGGGGGGAGGGCTGGAAGAGAGGGGCTCGCGCGGCAACGCGGTGGGTCGGGGTGCTCCCTCCGCATCCGCCGCGAGGCGTGCACCACCCGCGGGCTCCACCCTCCCCACCACGCCGCTTTCGCCTTCCGCCGTGCGTGGCTGCGGGTGGCCCCTGCAGGCCGCCGCCCCCGCCGCCGCCGCCTTACTCGGCGGCCTCCCCCTCCATCAGCGGCGAGGTGCGCAGGGTGCGGGTGGCGAAGGTGACCCCCCAGCCCTCGTTGCGCAGGGTCTCTTCCGCCTGAAAGGCACGCTCCGGGTCGGTGAATGGGGCGAAGACGGTGGAGCCGCTGCCCGACATGAGCGCGCCGGCCCCACCGAGGGCGAGGAGGCGCGCCTTCGCCTCGCCGATCCGCGGGTTGGAGGGGAGGACCACCGACTCCAGGTCATTGTCCAGCGCCGCCCCGAGGGCCGCGATGTCGCGCACGGTGAGGGCGTGGAGGAGCTCTTTGTTGTAGGTGACCGTGGAGTTAGGGCGGTCGGGGTAGTGCGCGTACGCCCACTCGGTGGAGATGGGGATCTCCGGGAAGACAATGACCATCGGGATGCAGCTCGGCGCCTTGAGGGGGGTGAAGGGGTCGCCGGCGCCTTCGCCGCGCGCCACGGGGGAGCCGAGAAAGAAGGGGACGTCGGTGCCCAGCGCCCGGGCGTGGTCGAGAAGCTCGGCGTCGGTGAGCGCCAGGTTGAAGCGGCGGCGTAGGCCGACGAGGGTGGCGGCGGCGTCGGCAGAGCCACCCGCCAGTCCAGCGGCGATCGGGATGCGCTTCTCCAAATGGATCTTCACCCCCTGCTGAGGGCCGAGGAGCGGCCGCAACCGCACGTACGCCGCCACCACCAGGTTGTGGGTGTCGGTGGGCAGGCTCGCCTCGTCGCAGGTAAACAGCAGCCCGGGCGAGAGGGCCGGGGCGATCTGCAGGGTGTCGCACAGGTCGATCATGGTGACGACCGTGCGCAGGCGGTGGAGACCGTCACGGCGGCGCGAGTGGATACGCAGCGACAGGTTGACCTTGGCTGGGGCCTGGAGGACGAGGGGGGTCATGGCACCTCCGGGGGCGGGATGGGGATGGTGAACAAGGTGGGGTCGAGATTGGGGTCGCCGTGCAGCTCAAGCCAGCGTACGGCGACGGTGGCGCCATCGCCCAGGGTGATGTCGAGATCAGGGGGGTGGAAGGTGGTTCCTTCGTCAGACCGGGCGTCCGACCGCGCGCCGCCCGGTTCGGGTGGCCGGTAGTGGACCGTGACCCCGGCGAGGCGCGCCTCGGTAAGGCGTCCCGCGCCGGGATCCCACCGGTACTCGGCGACCCCCTCCCAAACTAACCGAGGCGGCGACGCTCCGGGGACGCAGGTGGCCGCGCCATCGGGGAGGCCGAGGAGCAGGCGCGGCAGGTAGACCAGCAAGGACGCGGGCAGGGGGCCGACGGGCGCGTCGCGGCGCCAGCCGGACGCCACGCTCCAGGTGGCGGTGGCGCGACCGTTGACGATCGCCACCGCCTGGGCGGTGCCCAGGGGATCGAGGAGCTCGGCGTGGAGGCGGTCGGGGAAGGCCACCAGCAGCGCAGCGCGGCCGCCCTGGCGGGCAACCCCGTGGCGGCCGGTGAGCGCCACGGTGGCGGCGAAGGGGTGGCCCGCCCAGGCGGCGGCCGCGGCGGCGACCTCGCTCTCCACCACCCCGCACTCCACCGCGGGTGGCGCGGACCCGAGGTGGGCGCAGGCCGCGCAGACGAGGGCGGCGAGGGGGAGAAAGAGGCGGCGCCAAGGCTCGTGGGGAGCGCGCACCCGCGACGCGCGGCCGCCACGCGCGGCCGCGCTACCGCCCGATCCAGGGCTCGGACGAGCTGCCACCCCGAGGTCCAAACCCCATCCCCCCGGCGCGCCCGTGGGGGTGGTACCCGAGGCGGAGCCGGCGGAGAGTTGGAGCTCGTCGCAACCCGCCCCCCGCGGCGCGCGGCCGGCGGCCCGCGGCGCGGGTCGAGCTTGGGCGCGATCAACCGCGGCGCGGCGGCGCACCGCCGGGATGGGCCACCGTGGTGCGTGATCGAAGCCCACGATCTGCCGCCCGCACCTCCCCCTCGAAACGCGCGGTCGCATGCCGCCCCCAACCCAGGCCGACCGACTCGTCGCCGTGGCGTGGGGCGCACCGGCGCCCCCCCCTCTCCGTCCCATTCCGTGGTCTCCGTGGCCGCCCCCGCCCGGCTGCACCGGGGGCCAGGCGAGGCCTCTACTCCGTGCGGTGGTTCTGCTCCAGGGCGTGGTGGCGCTGGATCTTCGCCGCCAGGCCGCTGACCTCCTCACCGTCGAGCTCCAGGGCACGTTGCCACTGGCGGAAGGCGGATCGGTGGTTGCCCAGGGCCCAGTAGATGTCGCCCATGTGGTCGCGGATCACCGCGTCGTCGGGGGTGAGACTCAGGGCGTGCTCCGCGCTCTTCCGCGCCTCTTCCAGCCGCCCGAGTTTGTAGTAGACCCAGGCGAGGGAGTCGACGATGTAGCCGTCGTCCGGGCGTAGCTCCGCCGCCCGCTGGACGAGCTTGAGGGAGTCGTCGAGGTGGATGTTTTGGTCGGCATACAGGTAGCCGAGATAGTTGAGGGCGTGGGGCTGGTCAGGGTCGAGGCGCAACGACTCCTTGAGCTCGGCGAAGGCGTCTTCGTACTGCTTGGTCCGCTCGTACAAGGCGCCAAGCTGAAAGTGGAGGCGCGGGTCGTCGGGGTAGTGGACCAGGGCCGCGCTGTAGATCTGCTTCGCCTCCGGATACGCCTTGAGGCGCGCCTCGGCCATCCCCAGGTAGAGGAGGAGGTCGGCGGCCATCGGCGCGCGCCCAAGGAGGCCCTGGGAGAAGAGGGTGAGGATGGCCGCCTTGTCCTGCTTCGCCTCGAGGTTGTTCACCAGGTGGTAGGCAACCTCCAGGTTGGTGGGGTCGTCGTCATACAGGCCGCGGAGCAACGGGATCGCCTGATCTGCCTCCTTGCGCTCCTCGTGGATGAGGGCGAGGAAGTAGGTGACCCGTGGGTTGTCCGGCCACCGCTCGTGCATCCCCTGCATGCGGGCGAAGGCGTCGTCGAAACGCTTTTGATCGAAGAGGAGCAGGGCAAGGCGAAGCTGGGCGCCTAGGTCGGCGGGGTTCTCATCCACCAGCTTCTGGTAGGCAGCGATCGCCGCGTCCACCTGCTTGGTGGCGACCAAGAGCTGCGCCACCCGGGCGGAGAGCTCGCGGTTGTACGGGTTGATCTCCAGCGCCTTGCGGTAGGCGCCCACCGCTGCCGGCAGGTCGCCCTTTTGCTCGTAGGCGGTGCCCAGGTTGATCCAGCCGCCCTCCACCTCGGGCCGCTCGTCGGTACAAAAGCGGAAGTGGTCGATCGCCTTGTCGAGCTGGTTGGCAGCGGCGTAGGCGCGGGCGAGGTGGAAGTGGGCGGGGACCGACGCGGGGTTAGCCTTCACGAACGCCTCGAGCCGCTGGATCGCCTCCTCCGGGTGGTTCGCCTCGGTGGCCATCTCGGCGAGCTCGATGAGCAGGTGGTCGTCGTCCGGGTGGAGGTCGACCAGGTGGCGCATGTACGGCAAGGCCGCCTCGTAGTCGTGGCCGCGGGAGTGCAGGCCAATCAGCAGGCGCAGGGCGTCGTCGTGGTTCGGGTGACCCTCCAGCACCTGCTTGGCGGTCGCCTTCGCCTTCTCCTCGTCGCCGGTCTGCAGATAGAGCCAGGCGAGGGTGGTGAGGATGTCGGGGGCGGTGGGATCGAGCTTCGCCGCCTCCTCCAGGGTGGTGATGGCGCCGGCGGTGTCGCCGTGGCGCCCCTGGTAGTCCGCCTTCAAGAAGAGGGAGACGGCGCCCTCGGGCCGGTCCACCGACGGCAGTGGCGCCGGCGGTGGCGAAACGGTGGCGCAGCCGGCGGCGCACAGGAGGGCGCATGCGAGGTGAAGGGGGCGGACGGGAAGGCGCATACTGGGCCGATCAAAGTCAGAGGTGGGGCGAGACGATAGCCAAGGGACGGGGGGCCAGCAAACGGCTCATCGGCAAGGGGGGTAGCGGAACGATGACAGCGACAGACAGGGCCGCGACGGGCGGGCGGTTCACCCGGCCGGTGGCGGCGGCGGCGGCGGGTCTGCGCCTCGATTGCTGGCTGGCGGAGGGGGCGGGGCTGGGGTTGAGCCGCAGCCAGGCGGCGCGCCTGTGCCGCGCCGGCCACGTGGTGATGGGGGGGCGGCCGGTGAAGCCGTCCAGCCGCCTGGCCGGCGGTGAGGTGGTGGAGATCTCTCTCCCCGCGCCAACCCCGAGCCACCACCCGGCCGAGCAGATCGACCTCGTGGTGGTCTACGAGGATGACCACCTCCTGGTGGTCGACAAGCCGGCGGGGATGGTCGTCCACCCCGCCCCCGGCCACCCCACCCACACCCTCGTGAACGCGGTCCTCGGCCACTGTCCGGGGATCCGCGGGGTCGGCGGCGAGCAGCGGCCGGGGATCGTCCACCGGCTCGACAAGGAGACCAGCGGGGTGATGGTCGTGGCCAAGGACGACGCCACCCACCGCGCCCTCTCTGCCGCTTGGCAGGTCCACGCCATCGAGCGCCGCTACCTCGCCCTCGCCCTCGGCCGCCTGGCGGCGGCGCAGACCGTGGCGGTGGCGATCGGCCGCGACCCGGTGGACCGCAAGCGGATCTCGCCGCGCGCGCGCCGGCCGCGACCGGCGGTGACCCACCTCGTGCCACAGCGCTGGTTCGGCGAGTTGGCGACCTTGGTGGCGGCGCGCCTGGAGACCGGCCGCACCCACCAGGTGCGCGTCCACCTCGCCCACCTCGGCCACCCGCTCCTCGGCGATGCCCTCTACGGCCGCCACAACCGCACCCTGCGCCTCCCCACCGCGACCTACCACTTCCCGCGCCAGATGCTCCACGCCGCCCGCCTCGGCTTCACCCACCCGGCGACCGGCGCGTGGCTGTGCTTCGACAGCGGCCTGCCCGCCGACATGGCCGCGGCGATCCAGTGGCTGGCAACACAGACCGGCGACGAGGGGTAGGGACAAGAGAGCGGGTGCGCGACGGCGCGACCGCCGATCCGCACGGCGGGCTCGCGCAGAGAGGCCAGAGAGGGCGGTGACCGGCAGGACGGCGTCGCCGCGCTGCAACCGCTCCTCCGGCGGGGCCTGCGGCGGTGGCTTGTCCCCATTCACCGCCCCCACCGGCCGCGGGATTGCACTTCGCCACCGCCCCACAGGAAGAGAGCTCCGCCGCTCCGCGCCTCCGCGCGAGCCGCGCCTGCCGGCCCCTGCTCAACTCACCGCCACGCGGGGGAATCCCCTTCCCTGGGTCTCGCCCCCTGCGCGATGGCAACGAACCGCGGCGAGCCTCTTCGCCGCGAAGTCACAGGGAGAGCTCTCCGCAACTCCGCGCGAGCCCGCCTGCCGGCCCGCAGTTCCCGATCGGTTCGCCGCCAACACCCCAGGTGCGCCCCGGCGCGACCAACCACGTCCGCCCGGGGGCTACAGCAGCCCGGTCACCGCCGCCTCCATCCGCTGGCGGTCGATGTAGCCCATGAAGTGGCTGCGCACCATGCCGGCGCGATCGACGATGAAGGTGGTGGGCAGGCCGAGGATCCCGCCGAAGGCGGCGGCGACCTCCTCGCTGCCGATCACCACCGGATAGTTGATCCCGAAGTCGTGGACGAAGCGCGGCAGGATCCGCTCGGCGTTGTCGTCCAGGGAGATCCCCACCACCTCCAGCCCCTGGCCGCCGTACTGCTTCTTCAGGTCGATCAGGTCGGGGATCGCCTCGCGGCAGGGCGGGCACCAGGTGGCCCAGAAGTCGATGATCACCACCTTCCCCTTGAGCGCCGCCAGGGAAACGGGGTGGCCGTCGAGGTCGGTCAGCTCCAGAGACGGGACCGCCACCGGCTCCGTCTGGCCGCTGGCGGCGGGCGGCGCGGGTTGCGCCTGGCACGCCCCCACCAGCAAGACGACAGCGAGGAGGGCGAGGGGGTGCAGGCGGGCCATGGGATCTCCGGGGTGGGGGCAGCCCCCTTTTGCCACAGCGGCGCGCAATCGGACAGCCCGGGCGGCTGTCCGACCGCCGCCCGATCGACCACGACGGGGCAGGGTGAACGACCCCGCGCCCTCCTTGGCGTGGATCCGCGACGTGCTCTCTTCGGGGACCGCTTGCTCATCCGCGCGCGCCGGCGTTGGCGCACGATCGCGAACGTCCGCCAGACTTTTCACACCAAGGGTCAAAGGTGCGCGGACGCCAAGGGGTCCTCTTCCTTTCCCGCGCCGCCACGCGCGCCCCGCCTCCCCGGCCGCTCGCCTTGGCCACGGCCCGCACCCGCGACCCGTTGCAAGTTTGCAGGATGGACCCCAGCACCTCCCCTACACGCCGGTGCGCTCCGGCCCCCAGACAAGCTTGTGGAGCTGGAGCTGGAGGCGCACCGGCAGGCGGGCGGCGAGGATCCACGCCGCCAGCTCCGCCGGGTCGAGGGCGCCGAAGACCGGGGCGAACAGCAGCGGCCAGCGGCCGGCGAGGTGGTGGGCCTCAAGGGTCGCCACCGCCCAGTCGAAGTCGGCCCGGCCGGTGAGGACGAACTTGATCTCGCCGCGCGCGTCGAGCAGCTCCAGGTTCTCCCACCGGTTCGCCGCCACCTCCCCCGAGCCGGGGCTCTTCAAATCGAGGATCACGTGGACCCCTTCGGGGACCGCGTTGATCGGCAGGCAGTTGCTCGTCTCGAGAAGCACCGAGTGGCCCGCCGCCAGCAGCCGGGCGAGCAACGCCGGCGTCTCGCGCTGCGCCAGGGGCTCGCCGCCGGTCACCTCCACCAGCGCCACCCCGGCCGCGGCCACTTGGGCCACCACCTGGTCGACCGCCATCTCGGTGCCGCCGGCAAAGGCGTAGGCGGTGTCGCAGTAGGCGCAGCGCAGCGGACAGCCGGTGAGGCGCACGAAGGTGCACGGCAGGCCGGCGAAGGTGGACTCGCCCTGGATGGAGGTGAAGATCTCGGTGACCCGCATGGGCAGAGAGGGGATGGCGGATGGAAAGCCGCGGAGGCCCATGATTGGCGAGGCGGGGAGAGCGAACAACCGGCGCGGGGCGCGGCCAGCGGTCCGCCCGTCGCGGATCGCTCGTTGCGGGAGGCCGAGGCGCCGGTCGAACTCTGGCGAGTGTCGCGCGCAGCAGGCGCGACTCCGGGCCGAGCTCCGCTTCTTTGCCGGCGATCGGAGCCCAAGGCCGGCCGGCGGTCCACCGATCCCGCCGTCGTTCCCCCGAAAAGCCGAAGCGCAATGCTGAGAGCTGCGTGGGCCCGGTCCCTTAGTGGCGCCACGGCAGGTATCTTGGCCATCTTTCTCCCCGCCCCCCGCCCCCAGCCATGCCCCACATCACCTTCATGCCGTGCGGCCTCGCGGGCGAGGTCGCGGAGGGGACGACCCTCCTCGAGGCAGCCGACCAGCTCGACCTCCTCGGGGTCGCCGGCTTGGAGATCCCGGATGGCTGTACCCGCCAGTGCGAGTGCTGCACCTGCAAGGTGCGCATCGTTTCCGGCTGGGACCACTTGTCGGCGATCTCCGACGACGAGAACGTTCTCCTCGCCGACAACGGCGCCGCCGACGACGACCGCCTCTCCTGCCAGGCCACGATCCACGGCGACGTGGTGGTCTGGTTCGACGGCACCTGAGCAACCGAGGCGCCTGGCGGCCGGGATCGAGCGACCGGGCGCGCCGGTGGTGATCAGCGCGCCGGGCGGGGTATCCTGCGCTCGCCACACCGATATCGCAGCCCCGCCGCGCCCACCCCAACCCCGTCACCGGACGCGTCCCTTCCCCCACCACCGGTCGTGACCCATCCCGTCTATATCCAGTCCGTTGCCGCCCTCCTCCCCGGTCGCCCGATCCTCAACGCGGAGATCGAGGCGGTCCTCGGCCAGGTTGGCGGCCAGCGCTCTAGGGCACGCGCCGTCGTCTTGCGGCGCAATGGCATCCGCCAGCGCCACTACTGTTTCGACCCGGAGAGCCGCGCCTGGAACTACACCGGGGCATCGCTGGCCGCCGCCTGCGGCCGCGAGGCGGTGGCACGGGCGGGGATGGCGCTGGCCGACGTCGCCTTCCTCTGTTGTGCCACCACCACCCCCGACCAGGTCCTGCCACCCCACGCCGCCATGGTCCAAGGCGAGTTGGGGATCCCCCGCTGCGCGATCGGCACGGTCCACGGGGTGTGCTCCTCCTCCGCCGGCGCCTTCGACTGGGCCAGCCTGCAAGTGGCCGCCGGCCGCCACCCGAACGCCCTGGTGATCGGCAGCGAGCGCGCCTCCCAGGGGCTGCGGCGGGAGCACTACGAGTACGGCCCGCGCTTTCGCGCCTTTCTTGAAGGGCTGTGCGCTGACCTGGGGGTGACCGCGACCGGAAGCGACCTCGACGCCACCCTGAATCGCCACCGCCGGAGCCTGGAGTTCGACGAGGACTTCCTCCGCTGGATGCTCTCCGACGGCGCCGGCGCCGTGGTCCTCGGGCGCGAGCCGCGGCCGGGCGGTCTGGAGGTGGTGCACGTGGAGATGGAGTCGCGCGCCGGCGAGCTCCCTTCGTGCATGACCGGCGGCCGCGAGTGGTCCGACTGCGTGGTGGACGCGGCGATCGACGGCGTGTTGAACCTGCGCCAGGACATCGAGCTGCTCAACGACCACATCGTGGGGGTGACCGTCGAGGCGGTGGGCCGCTGCCTCGACCACGCGGCGGTGGCGCCCGAGGCGGTGGACGTGATCATCCCCCACCTCTCCAGCGTCTACTTCATCGACCACACCGCCCGCCGCCTCGCCGAGGTGGGGCTGGCCCTCCCACGCGAGCGCTGGTTCACCAACCTCACCCGGGTGGGCAACGTCGGCACCGCCTCCATCTGGATCGCCCTGGAGGAGGCCCTGCGCACCGGCCGCATCCAGTCCGGCCAGACGGTGCTGCTGGTGGTGCCGGAGTCGTCACGGTTCAACACCGTCTGCCTCCTCCTGCGCGCGGTGTAGGCGACGGGCGTGGTCTGCACCCCATCTTCCGGCCGCGTCCTCGGCCGGATCCTCGACGTAGCACAGCTCAAGCCAGAGGCCCGCGGGTCGGGCGAAATCTGGGGCGCGTGGCGCACCCTTTAGCCGGCAATCGGTGGGCGGCGGCGACACGACCTACGGATGCGGTCCCTTCGCTGTCGCCCCATGGGGAACCGTTTTGGGATGGGGTGGGCGCGCCCGTACGGAACGCGCGCGCAGCTTGGGACCCCGCCGCCTCTCTGGTAACCTCCGCGGTCCCCTGTTCACCGGCGGGTTCGGCCCGCGGAGCAAGACCATGGAGATCTACCTAGAAGAGAACTTCGACCTCGCCCACACCGGTGAGGTGTGTGAACGGATCGAGGCGGTCGCCGCCGAGTGCGGGGTCACCATCGACTCCCTCAACCTCGACCGCGGCACCACCGGCCTCACCAAGCTGGAGGTGAAGGCGCGCGAGACCCATCGCATCCCGATCGACCGGATCGAGAACCTCCCCTACGTGGCGCGGGTCGCCCGCCTGCTGCCGCCGTGGCGGCAGATCTCCCGCAAGTACGATCCGGCGCCGCGGGAGATCCACATCTTTGGCGAGTCGCGCATCGGCGCCGGCCACTTCCTGTGGACCGTGGGGCCGTGCGCGGTGGAGGAGGAGAACCTCTACTACGAGATCATCGACGCGATCATGGGGGTGAAGTTCCCATCCGAGGCGCAGATGCACGTCGCCTTCCGCGGCTTCATCGACAAGAACCGCACCTCGGTCTACTCGTGGGAGGGGATCTGCGCCGCGGGGATCCCGTGGGTGCGGGCGATGCGCGCCAAGTACAACGTCGCGGTAGCGAACGAGGTCATGCAGATCTCCGACATCGAGCGCTACCAGGGGGTCTTCGACATCCTCCAGGTCGGCACCCGCTCGGCCGAGTTCGCCCGGCTGTTTGACGCCCTCGGCAAGACCGACTTCACCGTCTATCTGAAGAACGGCCGCGGCAACACCATCGACGAGTTCCTCAACTACGCCGAACGGATCGTCGCCGGCGGCAACGAGAAGGTGGTCCTGGTGGTACGCGGTACCCAGACCACCAACCCCAAGTACCTGCGCAACGCCGCCGCGCTGGAGTGGGGGCCGGTCCTGCGCGGCCTCACCCGCCAGCCCATCGTCTTCGACTGCTCCCACTCGGTGGGCCAGCGCGAGCTGGTGGTGGACGCGATGATGGCGGCGGTCGCGTCCGGCTACGACGGCCTGGAGAGTGACGTCCACGCCGCCCCGGGGCGGGCGAAGGTAGACGGCCGCCAGGCGCTCCTTCCCGAGGTCTTCGAGGCGATGGCGCACTTCGTGGTGGAGGCCCGCCTCGCCTACCTGGAGCGCCACCGGCTGTTCGAGGAGCGCGGCTACATGCACACCTTCATGAACCCGTGAAGGTGACGGCGGCGCCCACCCGAGGGGTGGGCGGACTGGGGAGGGCGGGAGGGGGCTCCTACGGCCTGCCGCACCCAGCGGCTACGCCTCTCCCTTGCCCTTCCCCAATTTCGGGATCAGCTCCAGGGGGATGGGGAGGACGACGGTGGCGTGCTCGCCGGTGATGTCCACCAGGGTTTGGAGGTAGCGGAGCTGGAGGGCCGCGGGCTCCTTCATCATGATCGCCGCCGCCTCCGCCAGGCGGGTCGAGGCCTGGAACTCACCCTCGGCGTTGATCACCTTGGCGCGCCGCTCGCGCTCCGCCTCCGCCTGCTTGGCGATCGCCCGCTGCATGTCCTGGGGGAGGTCAACGTGCTTGATCTCCACCAGCGAGACCTTGATCCCCCAGGTGTCGGACTGGGCGTCGAGGATATTTTGGAGCTTCTCGTTGATCTGCTCGCGCTCGGACAGGAGCTGGTCGAGATCCACCTCGCCGAGGACCGAGCGCAGGGTGGTTTGGGCAAGCTGGCTGGTGGCGTAGAGGTAGTCCTCCACCTCGACGATCGCCCGCTCCGGGTCCATCACCCGGAAGTAGAGCACCGCGTTCACCTTCACCGAGACGTTGTCACGGGTGATCACGTCCTGCGGCGGCACATCCATGGCCACGGTGCGCAGGGAGACCTTCACCATCTTGTCAATCACCGGGATGAGGATGATCAACCCCGGCCCCTTGGCGCGCAGCAGGCGGCCCAGGCGGAAGACCACCCCGCGCTCGTATTCGCGCAGGATCTTGATCGCCGAGGTGGCGATCGCCGCCAGGAAGACGACCAGCACGAGGTAGGGGATCGGATCGAAGGAGAAGAACATGGCATGGCTCCGGCAGGGGGTGGACAAGATGGCGTGAGGGGCGTGATGCGCACGTGACCGATCAGCGCTCGGCGGTTCGGGGATCCTCCACGAGCGGCTCCACAGTAACCTCCAAGCCGCGGACCGCCACCACCCGCACCCGCGTACCCACTTCCACCGGAACCGCGGCGCGGGCGTTCCACAGCTCGCCGTGGACGAAGACCTTGCCGGTGGGGCCGGCGGGAGCCAGGGGGGTGCGCGCCTCGCCCTCTTCCCCCACCAGCCCCTCAAGGCCGGTGGCCGCCTGGCGGCGTTGTGCCTTCAGACCCAGCCCGACGGCGAACAGGAAGAAGGCGGCGGTGGCGGCGGTGGCCGGCACCACCACCCGCCAAGAGAGGCCGAAGCCGATCGCCTCGGGGACCCGGAAGAGCATGATCGAGCCGAGGGTGAAGGCGACCAGGCCGCCGGCGGTGAGGATCCCGTGGGTGGGGACGAACAGGTCGATGACGAACAGAACCAGCGCCACCGCCAGCAAGGCGGCGCCGGCGCCGTTGAACGGCAGCATGCCGAGGGCGAAGGCGGCGAGGACCAGGGAGATGGCGCCGGCGACGCCGGGGAAGATGGCGCCCGGGTTGGCGAGCTCGAAGATCAGGCCGTACACCCCCACCAGCATCAACAGGTAGGCGGCGTTCGGGTCGGCGAGCCAGCCCATGAAGCGGTAGCGAAACGGTGTCGCCACCTCCACCACCGCCGCCCCCCGGGTGTGCAGGATCACCCCGTTCTGCCCGGCGACCTCTACCGCCCGGCCGTCGACTCCGGCGAGCAGCGCCGCGAGGTCCGGGGCGACCAGGTCGACCACCCCCTCCTTCAGCGCCTCTTGCTCGGTGATCGACAACGACTCGCGCACCGCCCCCTCCGCCCACTTGGCGTTGCGCGAGCGGCGCTCGGCGAGGGTCCGGGCGAAGGCCGCGGTGTCGTTGGTCACCTTCGCGGTCATCGTCTCGCCCATCTCGCCGCCGCCCATGGGGGAGGGCATCGCCACCGGGTGGGCGGCACCGAGGTTCGTCCCCGGCGCCATCGCCGCGACGTGCGCCGCGAGGGTGAGAAAGAGGCCGGCGGAACCGGCACGGGCGCCGGCGGGGGCGATGTAGACGATCACCGGCACCGGGCTGGCGAGGATCGCCTGCACCATCGCGCGGGTGGTGGTGAGCAGGCCACCCGGGGTGTCGAGGGAGACCACCAGGGCCGCCGCCCCCTCCTGCCGCGCCTGGTCGAGGGCGTCGGCGAGGCGGCGGCCCGCCACCGGGTCGACGGCGGTGGCGAGGGTCAAGTGGAGGACGTGGCGCGGGGGTGAGGGGTCCACGCCCAACGCGGGGAGGGCGGCGAGGAGGAGGGCGGCGAAAAGAAGGCGGCGGCAGACCATGGCGGCAGTGTAGCGGCGGGGGCGAAGATCGCGTGGATCGTTGACGAAGCGGGTGGCTCAAGGTAACTACTTAATGACCCAGGTGGACATGTACGTCCCCCTCATCCAAGGAGGTAGCACCATGGCAGACCTGTTTTCCCCGGAGTGGATGAAGGCGTTCGGTGAAGAGTGGAACAAGGAGCCCACCCTCTCCGACTCGCTGGCCAAGATCAGCTTCAACTCGGTGATCGCCTACGGCCTCGACGACGAAGTCGAACCACGCGGTGAGCTGGTGGTGGAGAACGGCAAGGTGACCTATGCCGGCCCGGTGCGCGAGGGCGACCAGCTCAAGTGGGATCTCCGGGCGAAGGAGAAGAACTGGCAGAAGTGGTGCGAGAAGGCGCCGGGGATGACCGGCCTCGGGATCGCCTACACCACCCGCAAGCTGAAGTTCGAGATCGGCAACTACGGCGCGATGATCAAAGACCCGCGCATGGCGCCGCCGTTCATCAAGTCGTTCGAGGTGATGGGGCGGGTGAAGTAGCCACCGTCTGCCCGCAGGGTGGTTCAGCGCCCCCCGGGACCCCACGGTCCCGGGGGGCGCTTTGCGTTGGGCCACAGCGCAACCTTTTCTCTTCGCTGGGGTTGATGGGGGCGAAGGCAGTCCAACCCCCTTTGCGGAGCAACCGATGCGCACCCCTCGACTTATCCTCACCCTCGCCACCGGAGCCTTTGCGGCCACCACCCTCCTGCCCGGTAGCGCCACCGCCGGTTCGATTCACGCCCGCCAGGAGCACCAGCAGGTGCGCATCCACCAGGGTGTCACCCAAGGCGACCTCAGCCGCCCGGAGGTGCGCCGGCTGGAACAGGAGCAGCTCCGGATCGAACGGAACCGGCGGGCGGCCCTGGCCGACGGTCGCCTCAGCGCAAAGGAGCGTGCGCGTCTCCACCGCCAGCAGGACAAGGCGTCCGCCGCCATCGCCCAGGCGCGCCACAACTAACCGGCGGCCACCGGCCCCGCGCGGCGGGCGGCGGGGCCTCCCCGCGCAGGCCGCGCGGACGGCTCTTCCAGAAAGCTCCGCGCCGCCCGCCACCGGTCCGCCTGACTTCACCCCGGAAAGGGGGGAGCCGCACCCCGCCCTCCGCCCGCCTCCCGCGTCTCGCGGCGCGCCGCCGCGGCGAAGTTGCGGGCCATCTGGCCCTTCCCGGCGCGCACCACCGGCGTCCCCTTGAACTGGCCCTTGAAGCTCATCGCGGTCGCCGCGGCGAGCTCCGCCAGCACCGGCGCCACGAGGTACGGGTGGGGGGCGAGGTCGGGGTGGCCCCCACGAACTTCGCGGTTGAAGGGGCAGACCTCCTGGCAGAGATCGCAGCCGAAGACCCAGCCAGCGAGATGGCCCGCCGCCGCCTCCGGCAGCGCGCCGCGGTGCTCGATGGTCCAGTAGGAGATGCAGCGGCGCGCGTCGAGCTGGTGCGGCGCGGTGAGCGCGCCGGTGGGGCAGGCGTCGAGGCAGCGGCGACAGGTGCCGCAGTGGTCCGCCATCGGGGTGTCGGCGGGAAGGGGCGCGGTGGTGACGACCTCGCCGAGGAGAAAGTAGGAACCCGCTCGCGGGTGGACGAGGCCGGTATGTTTGCCGATCCAGCCGATCCCCGCGGCCGCGGCGTGGGCGCGCTCAAGCACCGGTGCGCTGTCGACGCACAGCAGGTGCGCGTGGCCCGGCGCCAGCGCATCGAGGCGCTCAACCAGGGCACGCAAGAGGCGGTGGAGGAGCGGATGGTAGTCGGGGCCGCGGGCGTAGCGGGCGAGGCGCGCCACCCCTGGCCCCGGCGGAGTCGCCTCTCCCGGGTCGTGGTGGACCGCGATGCAGACGATCGCTTGGGCGCCCGGCAAGAGCAGGCGCGGGTCGGCGCGCACCGCCGCCTGGCGCGCCATGTAGGCCATGGTCCCGTGGCGACCGCCGGCGACCCAGGCGGCGAGCCGGTCTGCGTCGCGCTCCGCCGCCGCCGCCACCCCGAGGCGGGCGATGCCGAGCGCCGCAGCCTCGGCGCGCAGACAAGAGACGATTGCCGCCGGCTCCATGACCGCAAGAATGGCACGCCCGCCGCCACGAGTCTGTCGGAAGGCAGGGTTCGCGCCGCGGCGTAGAGCCACGCAGAGCGGGTTACCGGCAGGCGGACATTGAAACGGAGCTACGGCTATCTCTCCGCGCCTCGGTGCGTGGTGCCCCTTCCCGGCCTGCACCGCTTTTCGATCGGTTCGCCGGTGGTTTCCTCCTGCGCCGCAGTCGATCGTGACGCAGTCCGACCGGCTCCCAGGGATGGGCAGGATCCGCCGGCGGCCCGGCGTGCGCGTTCCGTTTGCCGCCTCGACCGCGCTACCCTCGCGCATGCGCACCGAGATCCACGTCACCAGCCAGGCGCGCGAGGAGCTGATCGACATCACCGAAGCGGTGCGCGCGGCGGTGGCAGCAAGCGGGATCCGCGACGGCATCGTGAGTGTCTACGCCCAGGGATCGACCTCGGCGATCATGGTGCAGGAGAATTGCGACGCCTCGGTCCCCACCGACGTCATCACCTGCCTGCGCCAGCTCGCCCCGCGCGGCGTCTGGCTCCACGACCGCCAGGATGGCAATGGCGACGCCCACCTGAAGGCGGGGATTATCGGGCCATCCGAGACCCTCCCGATCCTCGACGGCAAGCTCGGCCTGGGGCGCTGGCAAGGCCTCTTCTTCTGCGACTTCGACGGCCCACGCGCGGGGCGCACCGCAGTGGTGACCTGCATCGCCGACCGGTGAGCCCTAGCGGACCGGCGCGGCACGACCCACTTCATCACCCTCGCCAGCCGCGCCATCGGCCAGGCGATCGCCTGGAGCGGACCCACCACCTCGCTTTGTGAAAGGAGGCTCGGATGAAAGTCGCCCTCTTCGGTGGCACCGGCTTCGTCGGCTGCTACCTCGTCGACGCCCTCCTCGCCCACGGCCACCAGCCGGTGGTCTTGGTGCGGCCGGGGAGTGAAGGGAAGGTCGAGCGGGGGGACGCCTGTGAGCTGGTGGCCGGGACGATCGCGGAACCCGAGGCGGTGCGGCACACGGTCGCCGGCGCCGACGCGGCGATCTACGCGATCGGCATCCTCAAGGAGGTTCCGCGGCGCGGGATCACCTTCGCGGCCCTCCACTTCGAAGGCGCCAGGCGGGCCATGGAGGCGGCCACCGCGGCGGGCGTGAAGCGCTTTCTGTTGATGAGCGCCAACGGGGTGAAGGCGGACGGCACCACCTATCAGCGGACCAAGCTCCAAGCCGAGCAGGCCCTCCAGGCGAGTGGGCTCGCCTGGACGATCTTCCGGCCGTCGGTGATCTTCGGGGAGCCGCGCGGCCGCATGGAGTTCGTCACCCAGCTCTACCACCAGATCGTCGCCCGGCCGATTCCGGCGCCCCTCTTCTACACGGGGCTGTGGCCGTCCGGCGCCGGCGCGACGCTTCTGTCGCCCATTCACGTCCACGACGTGGCCGAGCTCTTCGTCCGCAGCCTTGCGCGGCCCGACGCGGTGGGCCAGATCCTCCCCCTCGGCGGCGCGCGCGCTCTGAGCTGGAAAGAGATCCTCCAGACCATCGGCCGTGCCACCCACCGGCGGGTGGTCGGTCTCCCCACCCCGGCGGCCGCGGTGCGGGCGGTGGCGCGGCTCCTCGACCCCCTCGACCTCCTGCCGGTGACCGCGGACCAGATCACCATGCTGATGGAGGGCAACACCTGCGACGCCACCGCGCTGCTCGCCACCTACGGGATCGAGCCGATCCCCTTCGACGCTCCCCACCTCGCCTACCTGACCGTCGGCGCGCACTCGTGACCGCCACGGCCCCCGGCCGCGTACCGCGCCCCGCGCCGGCCGCCCCTGCCGCGCGGCCGCCCTTTCCGGTATAAACGCCTCCCCTGTTCCTGGCGGCGGAGGCGATGATGGCGACACGAATCGAGCGCGACACCATGGGCGAGGTGGAGGTCCCGGCGGATCGGTACTACGGCGCCCAGACCGCCCGCTCGCTGGCGAACTTCCCGATCGGTGACGAACGCTTCCCGCGCGAGCTGATCTACGGCCTCGGGGTGTTGAAGCGGGCGGCGGCGGAGGTCAATGGGGAGCTCGGCGAGCTTGCCGCGGACAAGGCGAAGCTGGTGGTGGCCGCGGCCCAGGAGGTGATCGAAGGCAAGCTCGACGACCACTTCCCCCTGGTGGTGTGGCAGACCGGCTCGGGGACCCAGACGAACATGAACGCCAACGAGGTGATCGCCAACCGCGCCATCGAGATGGCCGGCGGCCAGCTCGGCTCGAAGGAGCCGATCCACCCGAACGACCACGTGAACCGGGGACAAAGCTCCAACGACACCTTCCCCACCGCCATGGCCATCGCCGCGGTGCGCCAGATCCACGACCGGCTGCTACCGGCGCTCACCCGCCTGCGCGACGGCCTGGCGGCGAAGGCGGCCGCGTTCGCGGCGATCGCCAAGATCGGCCGCACCCACCTGATGGACGCCACCCCGCTCACCGTCGGCGATGAGTTCTCCGGCTACGCCCAGCAGCTCACCAACGGCATCGCGCGGGTGCACGGAGCGCTGCCGCGCCTGAGCGAGCTCGCCCTCGGCGGCACCGCAGTGGGCACCGGCCTCAACGCCCACCCCGAGTTCGCCGAGCGTGCCGCGGCGCGGATCGCCGCGATCACCGGCCTGCCCTTTACCTCCGCACCGAACAAGTTCGAGGCCCTCGCCGCCCACGACGCGATCGTGGAGATGAGCGGAGTGACCAAGACCCTCGCCTGCTCCCTGATGAAGATCGCCAACGACATCCGCTGGATGGGCTCCGGCCCGCGCTGCAGCATAGGCGAGCTCCGGCTGCCGGCGAACGAGCCGGGGTCGTCGATCATGCCGGGGAAGGTGAACCCGACCCAGGCAGAGGCGATGACCATGGTTTGCGCGCAGGTGCTCGGCAACGACACCACGATCAACATCGCCGGCGCCTCGGGCAACTTCGAGCTCAACGTCTTCAAGCCGGTGTTGATCTACAACCTCCTCCAGTCGATCCGCCTGCTCGCCGACGCCTGCGACTCGTTCCTGGCGCGCTGCGTCGCCGGGATCGAGCCCGACCGGGCGCGGATCGACGAGCTCCTCAACCGGTCGCTCATGCTGGTGACCGCGCTCAACCCCCACATCGGCTACGACAGCTCCGCGAAGATCGCGAAGAAGGCGCACGCCGAGGGGACCACCCTAAAGGCGGCGGCCCTGGCCCTCGGCCTAGTCACCGGAGAGGAGTTCGACCGTTGGGTGCGGCCGGAACAGATGCTGGGACCGCGCGGCCGGTGAGCTACCCCCTGCGGGTGGCGATCCTCGCCTACGACTCCCTGGTCACCGACCCGGGGGAGGAGCTGGCGCCGCTCATCGCCGAGCGGCGGCCGTGTCTCACCCCGTTCCCGGTGGAGTTCGCCCGCCTCGCGCCGGAGCTGAACCACGGCCCGGTCCTCACCGTGGTGGGGGTGGGAGAGGGCGACCCGGTGGCCGGCAGCCTCCTCGTCCTCACGCCGGGGACCTCGGTGGAGACGGCGACCCGCTGCCTGTGGCGGCGGGTGACCCAGCAGATCGGCAGCGCCAAACTCCCCCTCGGGGCGGACCGCCACCGCGTGCGCATGATCGGCGGCCTCGCCGGCCTCGACGTCACCCTCTACTGGCAGGCGGAGGCGAACTACCCCCGTCCCGAGGCCGCGGGGCTGGCGCGACGTGCCATCGAGTCGGCCACCGGCGAGGCCGGGCGGACACGCCAAGACGGCATCTCCTACCTCGCCCAGGTAGTGGCGGCAGGCATCCGCACCCGCCTCACCGAGGGCTACGTCGCCGCCCTGCTCGCCGCGACCCACACGACCTCTCTGGAGGCGGCGTGGGCGGCGGTCCGTCAGGGCGAGCCCGCATCCGTGGCCAGCCCGCCAGCGGGGTGAGGCGACGCGCGCGGCCGGGGGAGCGCGGCCCGGGGTGCGGCCACGCTCCCCCAGCCGCGGCTCCAGCCACGCGCCTGCGCCCCCGTGGACCCGCCATGGCTCCGCCGCGACCGTCTTTCTAGCACGGGACCGTTGCTCATCCCGAAGGCGGTGCGCCGGGGCCATGGATGGGAGGCGGGGGTCGAGTGGATCGTCGAGGATCGGGGTGACCCGGTGGTCCTACCTCCCGCGCGTTTCGTGGCGCGGACGGAGGTGAATAAGGTGCGCGGGGGTACCGGCTACCGGGGGGCGCGGCGGACGCTGGAGGAGATGGAGGCGGCGATCGCCAAGGGGGCGCGCGGCCGAGGATCGCGCTGGATACCCACCTGGCGATCCGGCTCCTCACCCACGACGACCCCAGACAGGCAGCCCGCGCGCCAGGCGGATCGCGCGCGGAGGTCGATCTCCCCAAGCGGTGGGGGTGGAGAGCGCCTGGGTCCTGCGCCATGGCTACGGCCTGGAGGCCGAGGTCATCCGCACCGCCATCGAGCCACTCCTTGGCCTCGCGCACCTCACCGTGGAGGCGGGCGACGCTCCACCAGGCGCTCGCGTAAGACGGCGAGGGGCTCAATTTCGCCGCCGCCCTCCACCTCGCCTCGTCCCGCCGGGCGGACGCCTTTGCCACCTTCGATCCGCGCCTGCGCCCCCGGGCGCAACGCCTGCAGATGACCCCCCCCCCCGGGGCTCGCCCCGTAGGCTCGCGCCTACAGCCCCTGGCGCCCGGCCGGGGCGGCGGGCCGAAAGCGGCCCGGGTCGATCCGATCGAGGAGCTCGACCCGCTCGACCACCGTGGTCGCCGTGTGGCTCCCCTGGGCGAAGTTCTCCTCGTGGAAGGGGAAAAGGAGGGGGCCGACCCGGCGCAGGTCGGACAACTCGGTGGTGAAGGTGAGGGTCACCGGCCCGGTGGGGATGCGGCCGGTGGTGCGGACGATGTGGCCGGTGGCCGGGTCGATTGCCGCCTCCAGAAAGAGGTCGCCCATCGGCAACACCAGGAGCCGCACCGTCCCCCCCGCCACTGCCACGCTCCCCCCATCGATCACCTCTGCGGCGTGCTGACCCAAAAGGGTGGGCAAAATCAGGCGCGCCACCTGCACCGCCATGGCGGCACGCGCGGGCCCGGCCACCTCGTCCCCGTCGCGCCAACCGCGGCCACCGTCGAGGAGGCGCAGCTCACGCGCGCCACCCGAGTAGGCGATCTCCACCCGCAACCGGCCGGTGGTGTCGAACAAACGGGTCAGCCTCCCGCTCTCGCCCCCATGGCGAACCCGCGGCTGGACCACCCCGGTCTGGCGCACCACCGCCCCGCGCGCGAGGGCCTCCCGGCGGATCTTTTGTGGCCGGAGATTGGCGGCGCACCACCGCCCCGCGCGCGAGGGCCTCCCCGCCGTAGACAACCACCATCTGGCGGATCACCTCCACCAGCGGCGCGTCCGCACCCGGGGCGGCCGCGACCGCGCCGGACAGGGGCGCGAGGAGGAGCAAGGCGAGGAGAGAGGTGCCCCAACGCAGCATGGCAATCGACCGGTCAGCCGGGCGGCGGTTGGTGATCCTGGCAAAGCTGGTCGGTCGCCGCCACGGTGAGTGGCAGATCCGTGAGGCCGCAGCGGTAGTGGCCCGCCGCCGCCTGCAGGTGGCGACAGGTGGCACAGACACCGAAGGCGCGGCCGCCGTGGCCCCGCTGGAGGGCGGCGAGGAGGTCGGTGAGAGCCGCCTCCAGGGCGCTGGCCGCCGCCGGCTCGAGGGCCCCACACGCCGCCGCCCACACCCCCTCCCCGTGCAGCCGCTCGACCACCGCCGCGCCTTGGCGGGTGAGGGCGAAGTGGCGGAGCCGCCGGTCGCCCGGGTCGTTGGCCATGGTGACGAAGCCGCGCCGGCGGAGCACGGCGAGGGACTGGGAGACGGACCCCTTGCCCACCCCGAGGTAGGCGGCCACTGCCCCGGCGGTATCGCTGAACCGGTTCGCCCGCGCCAGGTAGGCAAGGGCGTGGGCGTGGATCGGATGGAGCCCCTCGGGGAGGGCGCGCGCCTCACCGCGCAGGAGGTTGCCGAGCCGTTCGAGGAGGAAGAGCAGGCGTGGCGCGGGGTCCATGGGTCAGGGTAACCGGGTTGACTTGGGGGGCGGGCCATATAGTATGGACTCGATACTAACAAACCCCAAGGAGACTGCCATGGCCCGTCTGCTCACCGCCCTCACCCTCGCCTCCCTCGTCACCACGACCCCCGCCGCCGCCGGCCCGATCGCCTACCCGGAGGGGTATCGCGCCTGGGCACACGTGAAGTCGATGGTGATCCTCCCCGGCCACCCCCTCGCCGACCCCTTCGCCGGGATCCACCACCTTTACGCCAACCCCGCCGCCCTGGAGGGGTACCGCACCCACACCTTCCCCGACGGCGCGGTGATCGTCTTCGACCTGTTGGAGGCGACCGGCGACTCCACCGCCTTCACCGAGGGGAGGCGCAAGCTCGTCGGGGTGATGGTGCGCGACACCCGCGGCTACGCGGCTACCGGCGGTTGGGGGTTCGAGGGGTTCGCGGGCGACAGCCACAGCGAGCGGCTGGTGGATGGCAAGGGGGCGACCGCCTGCTACCCGTGCCACGAGACGACGGACAACAGCCACGTCTTCAGCCGGCTGCGGCCGTAGACGAGCGGCCACCTACCTCCGGCGTTGCTCCCGCCGCGCCGCTCGCTGCGCCGGCGAGACGGAGGACCACGGTGCGGGCGCGGTCGATCTGGGCGGTAAGCTCGTCGACCGTCGCCCACCCCTGGGCGAACTTCACCCGGTCGGTGGCGAAGAGGAGGTCGAGGAGGGTGGCGCGGAGGGTGGGGTCCACCGCGGCGCAGTGGCTCAGCCACTCCTCCACCTCGCGGGTGGTGGACTCCAGCGCCGGGAAGGCGAGGCGCTGCTCCAGGTAGTGGCGGATGATCGCGGAGAGGCGGGTGGCGACCTGCTCGGCATCGCCGTGGGCGAACGCCTCGGAGTGGGCGAGGCGGACGAGGGCGGCAAGGGCGATCTGGTCGGCAGCAGGCGCGGGCGGCGGCGCGGGCGTAGGCCGCGGGCGGCGGCGCCACGCCGCGATCCCGGCGACCACGCCGGCGGCGAAGAGCACTCCGAGTCCACCGGCCATCGCCCCGAGGCGCCAGTTGATCGGCAGCGCAACCGGGCCGGTCATCGGCCGCGGCGTCTCCTCCCCCCCCCTGCGCACAGAGACCACCTCAAGGTCGAGGGGCAGGCTCGCCACCCGCTCCTCCTGCCCGTCGCCACCGAGGTAGGTCACCGCCACCGCCGGCAGGGTGAAGCGGCCGACCTGCCAGGTACGAAGCTGCCAAATGAGGCGCTCGACCACGCGGCCGCCCCGCACCCCACCTTGCGCGGGGGCTGGGTGGGCGAAGCCGACCTGCTCGATCCCGTCCGGGAGGGCAAGGGTGGGCGGCGGGAGGATGATCTCTACCGCCGGGTCGTGGTCGATGCGCACGGTCAGGGTGAGCCGGTCGCCGACGGTGAGGCGGGTGGTATCGACCTCCGCGTCGAGCTGCACCGCAGCCACGCTGCCGCTCGGGGGCGGCCCGGGGAACGCCCGGGGATCAACCTCGGCGGCCCTCTCCACCGGCGCCACCCCCGCGCTCTGGGGCGGCCCGGGGAGGGGCCGGGGGGCGAGCTCGGCGTCGCGCTGCACCGCGGGCTCCGCCACGGCCATCTCCGGAGCCGGCGCGGGCGCGGCGAGGAGGAGAGCGCCGAGGAGGAGGGGGAGGAGTCTCCCGCCGCCGCCCCCCCCACACGGAGCCGGCCGCGGCCCACGGACCGCCGCGCCCTGCCCGCCGCCGCTCATCGCCGCATCCCCCGCTGGTGGAAATAGCTGCGCAACGGCGCCACACAATCGCCCGTGAGGTCGAGGTCGAGGGGCAGAAGGCGGGCACCGCGGAAGAGGCGATCGACCTCGGCGCGGTGGCGACCGCGGGCCGAACGGTAGGCGGCGCGCACCGCGGCGCTGGCCGTGTCCACCCACACCGGCGCGCCGCCCTCGGGGTCGGTGAGGCAGGTCAGCCCGGCGGCCGGGAGCTCCTCGCCGAGGGGGTCGGTGAGGCGCACCGGCACCACCTCGTGGCGGCGTGCCGCCACCCGCAGGTCGGGGCCGAAGCCGGTGGCGAAAAAATCGGAGAGGAGGAAGACCACCGCCCGCCGCCGGACCACCCGGGAGAGGTAGGCAAGCGCCCCGCCGAGGTCGGTGCGCACGCCGGTGACCGCCGGGTAGAGGAGGTCACGGATCAAGCGCAGGCAGTGGTGGCTTCCCTTGCGCGGCGGGACGAACGACTCGATGCGATCGGTGAACAGGAGCAGCCCCGCCTTGTCGTTGTTGCGAATGGCGGAGAAGGCGAGCAACGCCCCAACCTCGGCGAGCCGCTCGGCCACCGTGACGGCTGCCGGCCCGACGCGGGTGGAGGCGGAGCCGTCGACCGCCAGGATGACGGTTAGCTCGCGGGTCTCGGCGAAGGTCTTGATGAAGGGGTGGCCGGTGCGCGCGGTGACATTCCAGTCGATGGCGCGCACATCGTCGCCGGGGCAGTACTCGCGCACCTGGTCGAACTCCAGCCCCTGGCCGCGGAAGGTGGAGTGGTACTCACCCGCGACCACCTGATCCACCAGCCGCCGGGCGCGGATCTCAATCCGCCGGACCCGCCGGAGGACCTCTTGCGGGGTCTGGGCGGTGGTGGTGGTTCCGGCGTTCATCTGGCGAGCCCCCCGCAATGGCGGTACCGATCCGCCCCCGCCGCCGATTTTCCGCTCCCCCGCCGGCGGCCGTGGCGGCCTACGGTACCGCCACACCGTCGAACAGCCGGCCGACCAGGGTGTCCGCACTCACCCCCTCCGCCTGCGCCTCGTAGGTGGGGAGGATGCGGTGGCGCAGGACCTCGCGGCCGATCGCCTTCACGTCCTCGGGGATCACGTAGCCACGCCCGTCGAGGAAGGCGTGGCCGCGCGCGGCGAGCTCCAAAAAGATCGACGCACGCGGCGAGGCGCCGTACTCGATCAGCCCGGCGAGGTCTGCCACGCCAGCTCCCGCGGGGTCGCGCGAGGCAGAGACCAGGGCGAGGACGTAGTCGCGGATCTTCGGGTCCACGTAGACCTCGCGCACCACCTTGCGCGCCGCCAGGACCTCCGCGGGCGAGGTGGTGGCGGTGACCCACTCGGTGCGGTCGGTGACCACCATCTCCATGATCCGCCGCTCCTCCTCCAGCGACGGATAGCCCACCACCACCTTGAGCATGAAGCGGTCGACCTGCGCCTCCGGCAGGGGGTAGGTCCCCTCCTGCTCGATCGGGTTCTGGGTGGCCAGGACCAGGAAGGGGTGGGGCAGGGGGTAGGTCTCGTCGCCGATCGTCACCTGCTGCTCTTGCATCGCCTCCAACAGGGCCGACTGGACCTTGGCGGGGGCACGGTTGATCTCGTCGGCGAGGATGACGTTGGCGAAGATCGGCCCCTTGCGCGGCGCGAACTCGCCACTCTTCGGGTTGAAGATCAGGGTCCCGACGAGGTCGGCGGGCAAGAGATCCGGGGTGAACTGGATGCGCCGGAAGGTGCCGCCCAGGCAGGTGGCCACCGCGTTCACCGTGCGTGTCTTCGCCAACCCCGGCACCCCCTCGAGGAGGACGTGGCCGCCGCATAACAGGCCAATGAGGAGCCCCTCCACCATCGACCCCTGCCCCACCACCACCCGCCCGACCTCGTTGCGCAGGCGAATGAGGAAGCGTGACTGCTCGGCGATGCGCTCGGTGACCGCAGCGAGGTCGATGGCCATGGAGGAACCGCAGGGGTAAGGGTCTAGGGGTGAGGGGTGGGGGGCGGCGGCGGCCCCTGCGGCTTGGACGCCTGCACGAAGTTCATCTGCAGGGTGTAGAGGAGCTCGTCGATCACCCGCTGCTCCTCGGCGGTGAGGTTGCCCTCGGTCTTCGCCTTCACCACCCGCAACAGGTCGATGGAGTTGCGCGCCCCCCGCAGGTCGCGCGGGACCGGATGGTTGGGGTCCTGGAGAAGCCCCATCTGGGCGAGGGCGGTGGAGGCGAGGGTCTCGAACAGGGAGATGACGTCCACCTCGCCGAAGACCACCGCCTTGGCCTTCTGCTTCTCCTTCGCCGCTTCGAGCTTCGCCTTGTCGCGCTCAGCCTCCTTGCGCAACCGCTCCTTCGCCTGCTCGGCCTCCTCCAACCCCTCCGCGTCGAGGTGGGTATGGCGGTGCTCGATGAAGGTGAAGCCGCTATCGTCTGCCATGGGTTGGACCTCGGAGGGGGAAGGGTTGGGCGGCGGAGTCGCGGTGGCGCTTTTCTAGCGTTTCACGCCGAAGTACAACGTGTTGCCGGCCCGCTTGACCAGGAAGAGGGTGGGGCGCGCCTTGTCGCGCTTGGCGAGGGAGTCGCGGAAGTCGGCAAGGGTGGCGACCGCCTTGCGGTTGACCTCGATCACCACGTCGCCGCGCCGCATCCCCGCCTCCCACGCCGGGCCGTCTTGGTCGATGTCGGAGACCACCAGGCCGTGCTCCTCCTCCAGACCGAGGGAGTCGGCAAGCTCCGGGGTGATCTCCTGCAGGGTAATGCCAAGGTCGTTGGGGGGGGTGGTGGCCCCCTCTGCCTCCTCCTCCGCGAGCACCCCCACCTTCAGCTCCAGGGTCTTGCGGGCGCCATCGCGGATCACCTCGACCGCGACCTTCTTACCCACCGGGGTGAGGGCGACGAGCCGCGGCAACTCCTCGGCCTTGTGGACCGGCTTGCCGTCGAAGGAGACGATGACATCGGAGCGGCGCAGCCCCGCGTCAGCCGCGGGCGACCCCTGCACCACGTCCGCCACCAACACGCCGCCGCGCTCCTTGAGCTCCAGAGATTGCTGCAGCTCGTCGGTGATCTCTTGGATGTAGACGCCGACCCAGCCGCGCACCACCTTGCCGTGCTCCTTGAGCTGCTCAATCACCTCCTTCGCCATGTTCACCGGCACCGCGAAGCCGATCCCGGTACCGCCGGAGATGATCGCGGTGTTGATCCCCACCACCTCACCGCGGATGTTGAACAACGGACCGCCCGAGTTGCCCGGGTTGATGGAGGCATCGGTCTGGATGAAGTTGTCGTACGGGCCGGCGCCGATCACCCGCCCCTTGGCGGAGACGATGCCGGTGGTGACCGTCTGGGCGAGGCCGAAGGGATTGCCGATCGCCATCACCCACTCGCCAACGTTCAGCTTCTCCGAGTCACCCAGCGGTGCGGCGAAGAGGTTCTCCTTCGTCTCGATCTTGAGCAGGGCGACGTCGGTCTTCGGATCGCGGCCGACCACCACCGCTTCGAACTCGTGCTCGTTATCCAGGCGTACGGTCACCTTGTCCGCGTTCTCCACCACGTGGTTGTTGGTGATGATGTAGCCCTCCTTGGCGATGATGAAGCCGGAGCCCAGCGACCGGCGCTTGAAGTCGTGGGGCGGCGCCCCGGGGAAGCCGGGCTGTCCCTCGAAGAAGCGGCGGAAGAACTCCTGGAACGGGTCCTGCCCCTGCCCCTGCCCCTGCCCCCCCATGCCCGGATGACCCGGCCCGATGGTGGGGTGGCGCACCGTCTCGGTGGTGGCGACGTTCACCACCGCCGCGCGGAGCTGCTCGGCGAGCTTGGTGAAGGTGTCCCAACGCAGCGGCGAGTCCGCGTTGGGTACCTCGAGGCCGCTGCCATCTTGCCAAAAGGGGCGGGCGAGGACCGCGCGGGGGAGGAGGGTGGTGGCGAGGCTGAGGACAAGGGCGACGAGGAGACGAGCCATGAAGAGGTCCTTAACGCGGGGTACCGCCAGCGGGGCGGTCAGGGGGGAAGCGATCATTTTACCGTCGCGCCGTCGCCGCTTGTCGAGGGCGCGAACACGGCCGGTGAGGATCGGGAGCCAGGCGGGACAGGGCAACTCCTTGACACCCTCCGGGAGGGCGGGGTATCCCCCGTCGCCGATGATCCATGTTGACCACCTGAGCAAACGCTACGGCGCTGTCGAGGCGGTGCGGGACGTCTCCTTCCACGTCGCCCCCGGGGAGATCCTTGGCTTCCTCGGCCCGAACGGCGCCGGCAAGACGACCACTCTGCGGGTGATCACCGGCTTCCTCCCCGCCACCAGCGGTACCGTGCGGGTGGGCGGGGCGGACATCTTTGACGACCCGGCGGCGGTGAAGCGGCAGATCGGTTATTTGCCGGAGAACCCGCCTCTGTATCCGGAGCTCACGGTCCGCGAGCAGCTCACCTTCGCCGCCCGCCTCAAGCAGCTCCCCCGCCGCCAGCAGAAGGCGGCGGTGGACGAGGCGGTGGCGCGCGCCGGCCTCACCGAGGTGCGCGGGCGGCTGGTCGCCAACCTCTCGAAGGGGTACCGCCAGCGGGTCGGCCTCGGCCAGGCCCTGGTCGGGGCACCGCCCCTGCTCATCCTCGACGAGCCCACCGTCGGGCTGGACCCGAAGCAGATCATCGAGATCCGCGACCTGATCCGCGCCCTGGCCGGCGACCACACGGTGGTCCTCTCCTCGCACATCCTGCCGGAGGTGCGCGCCACCTGCGCGCGGGTTGTGATCATCCACCACGGGAGGGTGGTGGCCACCGACACCTTCGCCACCCTCGCCGCCCGCCTGCGCCACACCCAAAAGGTGCGGGTGGCGGTGGCGCGCCCCGGTCCGGCGCTGGTGGAACGGCTCGGAGCCCTCCCCGACGTGGTGGCGGTGAGCCCCGATGGCGAGGGGGCGTGGCTGGTGGAGACGCCGGTGGCAGCGGACCGGCGCGAGCAGATCGCCCAGGCGGTGGTCGAGGGCGGCTACGGCCTCCTCGCCCTGGAGCCGCGGGCGCTCTCTTTGGAGGAGGTCTTCCTCGAGCTCACCACCGAAGACGCGGCCCCCGCGGAGGGAACGCCATGAGGGGCACGATGGCGATCCTCAGGCGCGAGCTGCGCGGCTATCTCATCTCGCCGGTAGCCTACGTCCTCCTCGGCGTGCTGTTGCTGTTGGGCGGCTACTTCAACTTCGACATCGTCACCTACTACGCCGCCCAGTCCCTGCGCTCCGCGCAGTTCCCCGGCATGGCGGAGGAGTTCACCGCCCAGCAGGGGATCATCGCGCCGCTGTTCTCCAGCCTGGCGGTGATCCTCCTGCTCGTCTTGCCCCTGTTGACCATGCGGCTCCTGGCGGAGGAGCGGGCGCGCGGTACCTACGAGCTCCTCCTCACCGCGCCGGTGAACCTCACCGCGATCGTCGCCGGCAAGTTCCTCGCGGCCCTAGCGCTGTACACGGCGCTCCTCGGGATGAGCGGGGTGTGGCCCGCCTACACCGCCACCCTCCTCCCCCTCGACTGGGGGGCGGTGGCCGCCGGCTACCTCGGCCTCTGGCTGATGGGGGCGGTCTTCATCGCCGTCGGGCTGCTCGCCTCGTCGCTCACCCAGCACCAGCTCATCGCCGCCCTCGCCGGCTTCGCCATCCTCCTCTTGTCGTGGGTGATCGGCTGGGCCGGCCACAACGTGGAGGGAGAGCAGGCGGCGCTCCTCAAGTACCTCTCCCTCCTCGACCACCTGGAGAACTTCTTCCAGGGGGTGATCGACACGCGCGACGTGGTCTACTTCGCCAGCTTCACCGGCCTGGCGCTGCTCGCCACCCAGCGGGTCCTCGACTCCCAACGGTGGCGCGCATGAGCCTCCGCCGCACCCTCACCTACGGCACCACCTCCGCCCTGCTGGTGGTGGTCCTGGCGGCGATTCTGGTCTTCGCCAACCTCCTCTCTGTTCGCCACTACCGGCGGTTCGACACCACCGCGAACCAGCGCTTCACCCTCAGCCCGCAGACCCGCAACGTCCTCACCGGGCTCAGCGCGCCGGTAGAGGCGCTCTGCTTCTTCGAGCCCGACGGCAAGGAACGGCAAGAGGCGACCCAGCTCTTCGAGCAGGCGCAGGCGGCGAGTCGCAACTTCACCTACCGCTTCGTCGACCCCGACAAGCACCCGCGCGAGGCGCAGGCACACGCGATCACCCAATACGGCACCACGGTGCTGCGCCAGGGCGAGCGCACGATCACGATCACCGGCCACGCGGAGGGCGACCTCACCTCGGGGCTCATCCGGGTGACGCGCGCACAGCGGCGCCAGATCCGCTTCACCACCGGCCACGGCGAGCGACCCCTGCACGGCACCGATCGCGACGGCCTCGACGTCGCCGCCCGCGCCCTGGAGCAGCAGGGGTTCGAGGTGAGCGAGCTGCTCTTGTTGCAGACCGGCGCGGTGGCGGAGGAGAGCGACGTGGTGGTGATCGCCGGGCCGAAGAAGCCTTTTTTGCCGGCGGAGGTGGCGGCGATCCACCGCTACCTCGATGGCGGGGGCAACGTTATTTTGCTCGCCGACCCGGACGGCGACGCCGACCTCGCGCCCCTGGTCGCTGGCTGGGGGGTGGGGCTGCCCAAGGAGCTGATCCTCGACCCATCGTCGCGCATGTTCGGCGGCGACTACACGGTTCCCCTGGTCGCCCAGTACCCGCCGCACGCGATCACCCAGGGGTTCAGCCTCGCCTGCTTCTTCCCGGTCGCCCGGCCGGTGGTGAAAGAGGAGGCGGCGGGGGTGACCCACGCGGTGATCGCCCAGACCGGGCCGCAGGCGTGGGGCGAGACCGAGGTGGCGCGCGAGCCGCTCCAGCTCGACGACGGCGACCGCCCGGGGCCGGTGGATGTGATCCTCCTGGCGGAGCACGCCGCGGCGGAGGCGGGCGAGGGGGCGGTGACGCAAGCGGTGGGCGCCCCCGCCGCCGCGCCCGTCGACGCGCCCGTCGACGCGCCCGCCGCCGCACCGGCCGGCGCGGGCGAGGGGGCGACGCCGAAGGGAGGCGACAACGAGGCCCCCGCCGCCGCGCCCGCTAAGGCCGCGCCCGCCCATGGTGGCCGCCTCTTGGTCGCCGGCGACGCCGATTTTCCCACCAACCAGTGGTACCCCTTCTCCGGCAACGGCGACCTCTTCCTCAACTGCGTGAGCTTTCTGGGCAAGGAGGAGGGGTTGGTGGCGATCCGGCCGAAGGAGCACCAGCCCCAGACCCTCGCCCTGACGCCGCGCCAAGGCGAGTTCCTCCTCTTCGGCTTCGTCGTCTTCCTGCCCCTCGCCACCTTCGCCACCGCCTTCGGCGTCTGGCGCTGGCGGCGCTCCCTGTGAGGTGGCGGTGCGGCGCCTCCTCCCCCTCCTCCTAGCCTCGGCGGTGCTGGCGGCGATCGTCACCTACTACTTCGGCGTGGAGGAACCGGCGCGCAAACGCCAGGAGGCGGCCGAGGAGGCGAAGGGCAAGCTGGTGAGCTTGGCGCGCGAGCAAGTCAGCGGTGTCGAGCTCACCCGCAACCACGAGACCGTGCGCCTGGAGCGCGATGCGACCGGCCACTGGTGGCTGCGCGAACCCCGGGTGGCGCCGGCACGCGCGGCCACCGTCGACGACCTCCTCTACGCGGTCACCACGCTGCACGCCGAGCGGACCCTACCCCTGGCGGAGGGCGAGGCGAGCGACTACGGCACCGGCGACACCGCCGCCACGATCCACCTCACCGGCGAGTCGATCGACACCACCGTGCGCCTCGGCAATCGGGCCACCGTGGGGTTGGATCGCACCTACGTGCAGGTGGGCGAGCAGCTGGCGATCTGCTCCACCCCCCTCACCGCGACGGTGAACCAACCGCTGGCGACCTTTCTGCGCGAGCAGCTCTTCGACACCGACCGGTGGCGCGCCGTGCACCTCGAGGTGGCGGACGGCGACCGCTCCTGGTCGGTGGCCAAGGACGCGGCGGGGGGGTGGCACTTGGACGGCGGGGTGGAGGCGGACCCCGAACAGGTGGAGGGGTGGCTGGCGGCGCTCGACGAGACGAAGGCGGACCCCCTCATCGCCGGCGAGCCGCCCGCGGCGGCGCGCTGGGCCGAGGTGCGAATCTACCCCGAGGCCGCGGCCGCAACCCCCGGCGCGACCCCCGGCGCTACCCCCGCGGCGACCGCCGCGAACGCGCCCCCGGCGGCGCCCGCCACGCCCGCCACGCCCGCCACGCCCGCCACGGTGGTGCGCATCGCCCGGGACGGCACGGGCGATGTGGCCGCGACCCAGGTGGGGCTTGGCTTCTGGGGAAGGCTCGCGCCGGCGGCGGTGGCCAAGCTGCTGCCCGACCCGGAGGGGTTGAAGGATCGCCACCTGGTCCACTTCCACGCCTTCGATGTCGATCGCCTCGAGCTGCGCTCCCCCCAGGGACTCCTCACCCTCCGCCACCACGACGGCGAGTGGGCGGGCGACGATGGCACCGCGGTGGATGGCCAGCGGGTGGACGACTACTTGCAAACCCTGGAGGATGCGCGGGCAACGGGGTATCTTGAGGGGGATCAGCCCCCGGTGAAGGGGCCAGAGCTCTCTCTCTATCGCTCCACCCAGCTCCTCGCCTCCCTCGCCTTCGGCGGCGAGGGGGACGCGCGGGCCCGGCGCCTCCCCAACGGACCGACCCTCCAACTCACCCCCGCAACCCTCGCCCAACTCCTCCCCACCCCCGGCCGGTTCTTGGCGGCCACCGGTCCCCCCTCCAAGACCTCCCCATGATCCTCTCGACCAAGATCACCTACTCGGTCCGTGCCCTCGCCTACCTCGCCCTCCACGGGCCGGCCGAGGGGTTTCTCTCCCTCACCCAGGTGGCGAACGGCGAGGGGATCTCGCTCAACTACCTTGCCCACCTCTTCAGCCGCCTACGCGCCCGCGGCATCATCGAGTCGGTGCGCGGCCGCCGCGGCGGCTACCGCCTGGCGCGGCAGCCCGCGGAGATCTCCCTGCAGGAGATCATCGACGCGGTCGACATGGGCGACTTCCTCAACCTGAACCTGCCACCGGAGATCGAGGACCAGTCGAGTTGCCGCATGGTGACCGACCTCCTATGGACCGGGTTCGACCGCCACATCCGCCACTACCTCACCGGCACCACCCTGGCGTCGGTGTTGGAGCGGGCGGCCTGATCCACCCCATGGCGCGACCGCGGTTACCGAGTGGCCCGCACGCCCGCCCCGCTGGCGCGGGGTGGGTGGTGGACCTTCCTCTCCATGGCGCCTGAACCGCGGGCCAGCGTCGGGGTGATCGGCGGCGGATCGTGGGGGACCGCCCTCGCCCACCTCCTTGCCACCCAGGGCCACGAGGTGGTGGTGTGGGCCTTCGAGGAGGAGGTGGTGCGCGCCGTCCGCGACCGCCACGAGAACCCGATCTATCTCGCGGGCATCCCCCTGGCGCCGTCGCTCACCGCGACCACCGACCTCGCGGCGGCAGTCACCGGCCGCGACGTCCTCCTGTCGGTGGTACCAACGCCGTATCTGCGGCCGGTGTTGCGCTCGCTGCAGGAGCTCCTCGCGGCGCGGCCGGGAGCCGTGCCGGGTTATCTGGTCAGCGCGACCAAGGGGATCGAGAACGACAGCTTGATGCTCGTCTCCGAGATCCTCGCCGGCGAGCTACCGGCGATCCCGCCGGGCCACTGCGCCTACCTCTCCGGCCCCTCCTTCGCCCGCGAGGTGGCGCGCGGCCTGCCCACCGCGGTCACCCTCGCCTCGCAGAGCGAATCCACCGCCAAGCATCTGCAGGCGGTGTTCACCGCCCCTTGGATGCGCGTCTACACGAGCCCGGACGTGGTCGGGGTGGAGCTCGGCGGGGCGGTGAAGAACGTGATCGCCATCGCCACCGGCGCCTGCGCCGGCCTCGGGCTCGGCGCCGACACGATCGCCGCGCTCATCACCCGCGGCGAGGCGGAGGTGGCGGCCCTGGGCACCGCCATGGGCGCCCACCCCCTCACCTTCCTCGGCCTCGCCGGGATCGGCGATCTGGTCCTCACCTGCACCGGCGAGCTCTCCCGCAATCGCACCGTCGGCATGCGCCTCGGCCGCGGCGAGTCGTTGCGCACCATCCTCAAAGAGATGCGAATGGTGGCGGAGGGGGTACGCACCACCCGCTCGGTCTACCAGCTGGCGAAAAAGCTCGGGGTGGCAATGCCGATCTGCAGCGAGGTCTACCACGTCCTCTACGAGGGCGCCGACCTGCGCGGCGCGGTCGATCGCCTCATGCGGCGCGAGCTGAAGGAGGAGTGGGAAGATCTCACCGGCATGGGTGGCCCGACGTGGAGGGAACCGTGAGCCACCTCGACCCGGGCGGCCAGCGCAGCCTCACCGCCAGCGACCTTGCCAGCCGCTCCGGCCACTGCCTGCACGGCCACCTGCACACGATCCTCGGCTTTGCTGAGCTGCTCGCGGAGGATGGCGAGGAGAGCGGCCCCCTGCTCCTGGAGTCGGCCCTGCGCCTACGGGTACGCATCGATGCCCTCCTCCACCTCCACGACCGGTGTCACCGAGGATGGAACGGGCGCGGCGCGCCGGCGGCGGCGATCCTCGACGAGCTCGTCTTGCCCACCGGGCTGGCGATCGACAACCGCCTCCCCCCCCACACCCACCTCCACCTCGATCCGCGCGGCCTGCGTGTCCTCCTCGCGGAGCTTGGGGTCCTGGCCGCCCCCTCCCTCGTGGTCCTCACCGGCGACAAACCGGCGGTGGAAATCACCACCACCCTGGCGACCGAGCTCCTCGACGACGGCGACGGCGCGGTCAGTGTCGCGATCGTCCAAGCACTGGTCGCCGACCTCGGTGGCAGCCTCTCGTTCACCGACGTCGCCAGCGGGCGGCGTCGCCTCACCGTGGGCTTCCCGCACCCAAGGGAAACCGCGGCTTGACCCAATCTCCGGGAGGGACCTCCCTCCCACCCTCAATCCCAGGCGGTGATTTGCACCTCCTTCCGACACCCCCGGCGGCCGCGCGGCCGCCCCTGCCCACCCCACGGTTCAGTCGCCATCGGGCGGCGCGGGATCACGTCGGTCACCGCCTTCTAGGAGTCCCATGTCTCGCAAAATGCTGATCAATGCCGCCGAAGGGGTGGAGAGCCGAGTGGCGATCCTCACCGACGGCGTCCTCGACGGGTTGCACATCGAGTTTCTTGGCCGCGCCAAGCTCAAGGGCAACATCTACCGCGGCACCGTCGTCCAGACGGAGCCGTCCCTGCAGGCCGCCTTCGTGGAGTACGGCGAGGATCGCCACGGCTTCCTCTCCCTGTCGGAGGTGAACTTCGACCTCTTCCCGGAGAAGAAGGGGCGGCGGCGGATCGAAGAGATCCTGCACCGCAACAGCCCGGTCTTGGTGCAGGTCATCCGCGACGCCCGCAGCCAGAAGGGGGCGGCCCTCTCCACCTTCATCTCCCTCGCCGGCCGCTACCTCGTCTACATGCCGTGCTGCGCGGGCGGCGGGATCTCGCGCAAGATCGAGGGGGAGGAGCGGAGCAAGCTAAAGGCCTTCTTCGACTCCCTGGAAAAGGAGGAAGGGGAGCTCCCGGGCCTCATCATCCGGACCGCGGGGGTGGGTCGCAGCACGGAGGAGCTGAAGCGCGACTACGCCTACCTGAAGGGGCTGTGGTCGCGTATCGAGCAGGTCCGCGACCAGAGCGACAAGCCCGGCCTCGTCTACCAGGAGCTCGACCTGGTGCTGCGCACGGTGCGCGACTACCTCACCCCGGACATCGACGAAATCCTGGTCGACGACGAGCGGGTCGCGGAGCAGATCCGCGACTTTTTGCGGCGCACCGCCCCGGAGGCGGTGGAGCGGGTGAAGCTGCACCACGAGAAGCGGCCGATCTTCTCCCGCTACCAGACCGAGGAGCAGATCGCCACGATCTACAAGCGCCAGGTTCCGCTCCCCTCCGGCGGCTCCATCGTCATCGACCCCACCGAGGCCCTGGTGGCGATCGACGTCAACTCGGGGAAGGCGAACCAGTCGGGCAATCCGGAGAAGACCTCCCTCCAATCCAACCTCGAGGCGGCGGTGGAGATCGCCCGGCAACTGCGCCTGCGCGACCTCGGCGGCCTGGTGGTGTGCGACTTCATCGACATGAGCGAGGCGAAGAACCGCCACAAGGTGGAAGAGGCACTGAAGGAGGCGATGAAGGACGACAAGGCGCGCTTCGACGTCGGCAAGATCTCCCCCAAGTTTGGCCTGTTGGAGCTCTCCCGCCAGCGAGTGAAGCAGTCGCTTTTAGAAGGGTCGCACGAGACCTGTCCCACCTGCGAAGGCGTCGGCCGGGTGCAATCCGCCGCCTCGGCGGCCACCGGCTTCCTCCGCTCCCTGCAGGCGGCGGCGGCCAATCCCGAGGTGGCCACCGTCCACCTCACCGTCACCCCGGCGGTGGCGAACTACATCCTCAACGAACACCGCCCTGCCCTCATCGAGCTCGAACGGCGGCGCGCGATCGAGATTCACGTCGACGCCGACCCCCTCCTCCTCTCCCACCAGTCGCGGATCGAGATCACCAAGGTGGAGAAGGGGTCGGACGAGCCGGTGCAGGAGGTCGCCACCGCCCTCGACGTGGTCCCCGAGGTGATCGCGGTGAAGCGCGCGGTCGCCGCGCCGGCCGCCGCGGAGAGTGGGGCGGCGATCGCGCCCGGGGTCAGCGCGCCGGCCGCGCCGGCGAGCCTTGCCGAGGAGGGGGGCGCCAATGGGCGCAAGCGGCGCCGGCGGCGGCGCGGTGGGCGCGGGCGCACGCGCGGCGCCCCCCCCGGCGAGATGGCCCCCGCGCAGCCGGCGGCGGGTGCGGAGGCGATGGCCGCGACCGGGACGACGGACGCGGCGACCCCGGCCACCGCGGCGGTGGCCGTACCGATCGTCGGCCGTGACGCGGCGACGACCCCAGCCTCGCCCGCGAAGCGGCGGCGGCGGCGGCGCGGCAAGCGACCGGCAACCCCCGCGACCCCCACCACGACCCAGACAACCCTCGCCGCACTCCCCGTGACGGGGGTGACCCCGGCAGCACCGGCCGCGCTGGTCTCCGCGCCAACGGCGCCCCCGGCCGCCACCGCCCCCGCAAAGGCAGACCGTCCGGTGGCGGTGGACGACGGTGCGGCGGCGCCGAAGAAAAAGCGGGCCGCGCGCAAGAAGGCGGCGGCCAAACCGGTGGCCACGGACGGCGCGGCGGCGCCGAAGAAAAAGCGGGTGGCGCGCCGGCCGGCAGCGGAGCCGGTCGCCGCCAGCGCGGGGGCAGCGCCGGCGCCGGGCGCAAAGGGGCGGCCGGCCGGGCGCAAGAAGGCGGCGGCCGCACCCGTGGCCGAGGGTGGCGCAACCGCAGCCGGCGAGCCCCCCGCGAAGAAAAAGCGGGCGGTGCGCAAGAAGGCGGCGGCGAAGGTGGCCCCCGCCCCCAAGCCCGAGCCCCCGCCCGAAGGGTGAGGGGCTACTCCGCGCGCCCGGCGTAGACCGCGCGGTAGGTCTCCCGCACCCGCGGCCAGAAGGGGGGCGAGGTGATCTCCCCCCCTGTGCTTGGCGCGCCGGGGGTGGCCCCCGGCGCCTGCTGGGCGGCCCCCCGCCGGGAGCCGCCGGGGTGGGGAACCACCCCCGCCCGCGGGTCGGTCCACCCGGCGCGATCCACATGCGGCGCGGCGGGCCCAGCGCCGCCCACCCCCGCCAGCGGGGCGGCGCCGATCCGGGTGAAGGGGGGGAGGTAGCCGGGCGCCGGCGGCCGCGGCAAAAGACCGGGGCCGTGGGCCACCATCGGCGACGGCGACCCCCCGCCGGGGAGCGTGTCGGGCGGGTGCGCCAGGGGCTGGCCTTTCGGGGGCGTGACCGGTTCGCGCGCCACCGCGCTGGCCGCGACCGGGGGGGCCGGGGCCAACTCCGCGATCTCCGCCCCGTTGGCCTCCCCCGCACTGGCCGCGCCGGTCGCGGCGGTCACCACGCCAGTGGCCGGGGGTGCGGTGGCCGCGGCCGGAGAGGGTTCTGGGGGTGGCTCGCAGGTCACCTCGCCGCTCGCCAGGGCGGGGTGGTCGACCACCTCCAGATGGTGGACCACCGGCCGGCGCGCGCCGCAGATCCAGGCAGCACGCTCCAGGAGGAGGGTCTCGAGGGTGGCGCGCGGCGCGAAGGTCGCACCGCGGACCATCACGTGGTAGCGGCCTGGCGAAAGCTCCGCGACCGTGTGCGACTGCTCCACCGCCCGCGCCGCGAGGCGGGGCTCGGGCAGGCTGGTGCAGGCGGTGAGGCAGGCGAGGAGCAGGCAGGGAAGGGCGACGGGTCGGACCATGGGGGTTCTCCTGCCCCCTCCCATCGGTGCACCCGCGCGCGCGGCTGAGGCGAACGGCCACGCGGGCGTCCGGTTTTCGGGTCGCACCCCCGCGCCCGCCGCCGCCCCGGGTGTACGGAGCAGGGAGTAGAAAGGGAGGTCGCGCCCGCCACCCTGCACCCCGCCTACTCGGCGGCGGCGGCGGTGAACCGCTCCCGGATGTCGCTCCAGAAGGAGCCTTCTGGGGCGGCGGGCAGGGTCGCGCCCCCCTCCTTGGCCACGGCGGTGGCAGGGGCCACGCCGCGGTCGTTTGGAGTCGCCGCGGCGGCCGGCAGGGCCATCGCATGCCACTCGACCCCCTTGGCGGAGCCGGTGATCGGGGGCGGCAGGCTCTCGCCTGGCAAAGGCGGGGTCGGGCGGGTGAAGGTTGGCTGGGGCAGCGGCCGCGGCAGCTCGTGGCGCAGGGCGGCGCCGCTCGCCACCAGGCGCTTCGGGGTGGGCCCCACGGGGGCGGGCAGGCGGGGGGTGGTGCTCCCCGCCGGGAGGGAAGCGCGGCGAACATCGAACCCCTCCTCGACCCGCTCGCCGAGGGGCCGCGGGGAGGCAGTCGTGGGCGCCCCAACCTCCTCCTCCACCGCCGGGAACTCCTCCACCTGCAGCTCCCCGCCGCTCGCCTTGGGGGTGAGGCTCCGGCCCGCGGGGTTGGCGGGCGGCGGGTAGGTGACGGTGGCGGGCAGGGGGCGGCGAACCCCACCCGGCGGTGCGCCGCCCCCCCCGCCCGCCCGGCGGACCGCGGCCTGGGTGGGGGGCGGAACGTGGGGCTCTTCCCCCGCCGCCGGCGCGACCGCAGGGATCTCGGAGACGGTCGCGGTGGCGTCCACCGGCGACTCCGTCGGGGTGGGGGTCGTCTCGGTCATCGGCGGCGTGGCCGCGCCCATCGGCGCCATGTGGCGCACGATCGACCCAGACACCGGCGCGGGCTCCTCCACCGCCGCCACGACCGGCGGGCTACCCCGGTGGTTCAGCCAATCCACGAGCGGCCGCCAGCGCGACAACGTCTCGGTCGTCGCCACGGCCGGCTCTGCCATGGGCTGGGAAACCCCTGGGGAGGCGGCAGCGGGCGACGGTGCGGCCAGGGCGCGGCCGGCAATGCGCACCTTGGCCGAGGGGTCGAGCGCGGCACCCCCACCGCCAGTGGCCCGCGGCGCCTCCACCCCCGCCGGCGGCGTGGCCGGGGATTCGCCAGCCGGGGATTCGCCGGTGGGGGCGGGCTCCGGGGTGGGGGCGGGCTCCGGGGTGGGGGTCGCGCCGGGCGGCGCGGTCGCCGCGGCGGGCGGCGCGTGGCCCCCCTTCAACCACTCACCCATGCGGTGCACCCGCCCGGCCGTGGTCGCCGACACGCGGCGGGTCTCGGCCCGCGCCCGGTCGTCGTCGAGGGTCTGGGTGACCTCGGCGCCGGGGAAGTCGTGGCGCAGGCGATCGGCAGCCGCCCGCGCCGCCGCTGGATCGCCAAGGCCGTCCTCCGCCAGGCAGAGGCCGTGGAGGAGGTCGGGAACCACCGCCGTCTCGCCGTACTGGGTGAGGCCGCGGATAAAGCGCCGCTTCGCCGCCTCGTAGTTGTCCCGGCCGAGGTAGAAGTGGCCCACGTACAGCTCGCGCCGGGCGAGGTAGTCGTTGCACGCCACCACCTTTTCGCGCGCCGCCGGTTGCAGGTCGCTCTCCGGGTAGCGACTGATCAGGGCCATGAACTGGGAGCGCGCCTGGCGGGTGAGCCCCTGGTCGCGGTCGACCGTGTCGATCCGCCGGTAGTAGCACATGCCGAGCTGGTAGTTCAGGTAGTCCGCGATCGCGTCGCCCGAGTGGATGGCGAGGAGCTTGGTGTACGCCTCCGCCGCCTCCTCGAACTTGCCATCCTTGTACAAGGCGTCGGCGATCCCCACCTCGGCGAGGAGCTCCAGGCGCACCGGCGTGTCGGCGTCGCGGACGCTCTCGAACAGGCGCTGCGCCTCGCCGTAGTGGCCCTTTTGCGCCTCGGCTACCGCTTGGCGGTACGCCTCCTGCGGCGGCAGGGTGGGCTGCTTGGAGGCGCAGCCGGCGGCGATGGCCGCGGCGAGGAGGAGGATCGCCCCGCACCGGGGGCGGGGAGGGAGGTGGGCCATGGGTGGAGTTTCCCATGAAGGCCGCGGAGCTGTCGACGCGGCCCGGGTCGATCGGAGGCAGGTCACCGCAGACTACGGTAGCGTTTTCCCATGGCTCGCCTCTTTGTCGCGGTCGACCTGCCGGAACCGGTGCGCGGGGTGCTCACCCCCTTGGCCGCCGGCCTCCCCGGTGCCCACTGGGTGGAGGCGGACCAGCTCCACCTCACGGTGCGCTTCATCGGCGAGGTGGACGGCGCCCTCTTCCGCGCCATCGTCGCCGCCCTCGGGCGAGTCGGCGGCGCCCCCTTCGACCTGGTCCTCGACTCCCTCGGCCACTTCCCGCCGCGCGGCGCACCGCGCCTCCTGTGGGCCGGCGTCGGGCGAAGCGATGGGCTGGTGAGCCTGCGGCGCCGGGTGGAGTCCGCCCTCGCCGCCCTGGGGATCGACCGCGACGGGCGCAAGTTTGCCCCCCACATCACCCTCGCCCGCCTCCAAGAGACCCCCCCGGCCCGCCTTGGCCGCTACCTGGAGGACCACCCCCTCTTCCGTACCCCGCCGTTCACCGTCGACCGCTTCCGCCTCTACTCCTCCCTCCTCGGCCGGCGCGGCGCGGTGCACCGCCTGGAGGCGGAGTATCCCTTCGCCCCAGCCTGAGCGACCCGGCAACAAGGGTTGGGCGCGCCCTTTGCGCGCGCCGGCGAGGCGGCGGGCGGCGCAGCGGATCGGGGGGTACGCGGATCGGCTCCGGATCGTGACCCTCTCTTCGTGGCGGCCCGAGGTCGCGCGACGCACCCCTTTCCGTCCGCTCGCGCCCGCCACTTTTCGCCACGAGGGATGGACAACCGTTTTGTCGATCGCGCCTTCAATGGACGCGCATGGGCGCGAATCCGGAACGGGAAGGGCGCGGCCCGCGCTGGCGCTCCCCGGTACCTTGCAGGTCGTTGCACCGGGCGGCCCGCGGTGACCTCGAGCTCCTTTGCGGTGCAACCCTGCGCCTTCCTTGGCGTCGAGTTACGGCGCTCTCGCACCGCCATTTCCCATGGCTTGACCCCACGGGCCGGCCCGCAACCCAACCGCCTGGCGCCCATCTCTGCCACCCGGCGGCCGATCGACGCCTCGCCCCCACCCCGCGCGCCGTGGCTCCGGCGCCACCACCTTCACGGTCAGCCGCTGGCTGCCCCACGCCAAGGCCTGGCAACGCGGCGGGAAGAAATCGACCCGGTCCGCCAGCCTCCCGCCGCTGGCCGGGGCGGACCGCTACCGGCCCGCGGTGGGTCGCCCCCGCCAGGGGCGCCGCGCGCGGTGGGGCGGGGTAGTTCGTACAGAGAGGTCGCCGCGGCAGGAGGGGACCGTCGCTGGGCCGCGGCCACCCTGGCGCCGGGGCGGCCCAACCCGGGGCGGACCGCTACCGGCCCGCGGTGGGTCGCCCCCGCCAGGGGCGCCGCGCGCGGTGGGGCGGGGTAGTTCGTACAGAGAGGTCGCCGCGGCAGGAGGGGACCGTCGCTGGGCCGCGGCCACCCTGGCGCCGGGGCGGCCCAACCCGGGGCGGCCCAACCCGGGGCTCGATGGGCCAGCACAATGGCGGCGGGCGGATCGCCGGCCGCGCGACCGCGGGCTCGCCTAGTACCCGGCCCGCTCCGCAGAATGGTTCTCGGTCGTGGACCACCTCGACGCCACCGGCCGCGGCGGGCAGAATCTGAAGCAGGCTGCACCGCCGGGATCAACCCCGGCCACGAGGTGGGAACTGGCCACCCAACACCCAACCAAGGAGTCCGTCATGAACACCCCATTCGCCATCCTCACCGCCGCGCTTGCCGCCCTGGCCCTCACCGGTTGCCCCGCCAGCATGTCCGGCGGGGCCTATTCCCGCGACCAGGCGCGCCAGGTCCAGCAGGTGGAGATGGGCCAGGTAGAGAGCGTGCGTGAGGTGCAGATCGAGGGGACCAAGACGCCGGTGGGCACGGTGGCGGGCGCGGTGATCGGCGGCCTCGCCGGCTCCACCGTCGGCGGTGGCCGCGGCAAGGCCCTCGGTGCCGCCGTCGGCGCGGTGGCGGGCGGTGCCGCCGGGACGGTGGCCGAGGAGGGGCTCACCCGGCAGAAGGGGCTGGAGATCACCGTCAAGCTCGACAACGGCCGCACCCTCGCGGTCACCCAGGCGGCCGACGAGCAGTTTGGTACCGGCGACCGGGTGCGGGTGGTGACCGGCGGCGGCGTGACCCGCGTCTCCCACTAAAGGTCTGCCGCTCGCGCGGTCACCGCCGCGCCCGATCGTTGGCGCTCCCCGGCGGTGGCCGCGCGAGCGGGCGGGGCGGCGCGCACCGCTTCGCAGTGCTGGCCCACCCCCCCAGGGCGCTCCTGAACCACCCAGACCACCCGCGCCGGGACACGGTCCGCCCGGCGGATTGCGCCGCGGGGCGGGGCGCTTCGCGACCCCCGCGGCGCTGGATCCGCGCTCGGCAAGTACCACACCAGCCGACCGGGACCGCTGCTGCCGCGCCGCGATCGCCCACCGCAGGGTAGATCGTCCCACCCTCAAGGCCCGCCCGGAGGCCACCCTGCTCGCCGCGGTCCGCCGGGCGGGGATCGGCGCGGTAAGCGAGCGTGACTTCCGGGAGGCGACCTCCGGGGGAGTCAGGGGCGGGCGGTCTAGGAGACTGCCGGACTTTGTCGATCGTGGGCCGAGAAGCAGCGGGCTCGAGCCCGGAGGGGGAGCGTTCGTCGAGCTACGTGGGGCGATGAAACGAAGAACGGGGCGATCCGGGGCCCCCGATTCGAGCCTGTCCGCTTCTTCGTAGTAGATCGGGACAAAGTCCGACAGACTCCTATAGTGGCGCGATGGTCCTCGCCCTCCTCTTTCTCGCCTCCGTCGCCGCCGTGGGGGTGGCGCCGTGGCTCGGGGCGACGCCGCTGACGGGGGCGGCGTGGGCAAGCTGGTGGGCCCAGGCCACGGGCCAGACCCCGGCGGACCCGGCGGCGGCGGCGATCCTCGCCTTGCGGTTGCCGCGCGTCGGCCTTGGCTGGGTGGCGGGCGGCGGTTTGGCGATCGCCGGGGCGGCGCTCCAGGGGCTCTTCCGCAACCCCCTGGCAACCCCCTACACCACCGGGGTGGCGGCCGCCGCCGCCCTGGGGACGACCGCCACCCTCCTCCTCGGCCTGCCCCTGCCACCCGCCGGCGGCCTGCTCCTCGCCCTCGGCGAGTCGGCCCTGTTGGCGGTGGCGGCGGCACGCACCGGCGGTCGCTCCACCGACACCCTGCTCCTCGCCGGGGTGACCCTGAACCTCCTCGCCGGGGCGGTGATCCTCTTCTGTCGCGCCCTCGCGCCCGAGCCGCTGGCCCTCGCCCACCTCGACCGCTGGCTGATGGGCGGGGTGGAGGTGGTGGGGTTCGGCGAGTGGCTTGGCCTCCTGCCCCTCTGGGGGGCGGGGGTGGTGGCGCTGCTCCTCCTCGCGCCCGCCCTCGACCAGCTCGCCCTCGGCCCGGAGGTGGCGGCCAGCCGCGGGGTGGCGGTGGCCCCGGCCACCGCCGCGGTCCTGGCGGCGGCGGCGGCGATCACCGCGGCGGTGGTGGCGGTGGCGGGCCCGATCGCCTTCGTCGGCCTGGTGGTGCCGCACGCCATCCGCCCGTTCGCCGGCGGCGGCCACCGGCGGCTGCTCGCCGGCTCGCTCCTCGCCGGCGGCTGCTTTCTCGTCTTGTGTGACAGCGGCGTGCGCCTCCTCGCCCGCGGCCGCCTCGGCGGCGAGCTGCCGGTGGGGGCGGTGACCGCCCTCCTCGGCGCCCCCCTCTTCCTCCTGCTCCTCGCCCGCAACGCGGGCGGGAGGCGCGTGGCGTAGGGAGACCGCCGGCGCCCTCCGACTCGGAGTCGGGCGGACTGGGTCGAGGGTGACGAGAAACCGCGGGCGCGAGCCTGGAGGGGGAGCCATCCGGGGAACTCGCCGGGGCGGGGCGACGAACCGCCAACGCCGATCCGCACTGCAGCCTCCGCCGCGGCGAGGAGGAGAGCGCCGAGAGGGCCAATCCGGCCCCGCTCCGCGGCTCGCTCCGCGCGACTCCGCCGCCGGGCGCAACCCAGGGAGAGAGGCGCCGCAGGGGATCGTCGCGCCGCCAAGGAGCTGACCCCCGCCCCCCCAACCGCCGCTCCTGCCACCGCCGCCGC
>Ga0210051_1000010_pt1 | contig 143582 bp, 151 predicted proteins | sample CryGey092014_all_FD_185464 | JGI IMG/M metagenome (GOLD analysis project Ga0210051, IMG submission 185464) | Groundwater microbial communities from aquifer - Crystal Geyser CG23_combo_of_CG06-09_8/20/14_all (SPAdes) (version 2) | ecosystem: Environmental > Aquatic > Deep subsurface >...
AATAGTTATTATTAAGTCTATTACTTGCTTAGTTTTCAATGATCTCAAACATTATTTAGATGCCTTCAACTCGAAGTATCTCTTAACCTTTTTCAAGGTCTCTTTGTTTGTGGATGGGAATTATAGGGAGTGGTTGCTTAGAAGATTCTTAATCTGTGAAGAGATTTTATAAAAAAATTTATGTTGATTTTTATTGCAATATATTTGCAATAAAAAGAGTTATTTCGCTTCTGCTATCCAACCGCCACCAATGAGCTTATCCTCATCATAAAATACTGCAGCTTGTCCAACTGCAACACCAAAAACATCCTCTTTTAAAGTTACAAATGCTTTATCGTTTTCAATCTTCACATGGCACTCTATAGAACGTGTTCTATATCTTAACTTTACAGTTGTATCAAACTCTTTTAAATCATTAAACATATTAAGGTTATTTAAAATTACACTTCCACATGCTAAATCTTCTTTCGTTCCTACTACAATCTGATTTGTCTCAGGATTTGTACTTAAGACATAATGCGGCTCATGCGCACCATTTACTGTAAAACCTTTTCTTTTTCCAACGGTATAGTGCATATAACCTTTATGCTCTCCAACAACATTTCCATCTTTATCTAAAACTTCTCCTGCATTGTCCACATCTACATAATCTTTCAATAAATCAGTATAGGTAGTTTCTACAAAGCAGATTTCACTTGATTCAGCTTGTGAAGCAAAGCTCTCTAATCCTTTTATAGATGAAGCAAATTTTTTAATATCACTTTTTTTTCTACTTCCTAAAGGGAAGAGTAATTTTGGCAAGATAGCTTTATCTACATAAAATAGAAAATAACTTTGATCTTTTGTATCATCTTCAGCCATATAAAAATTTTTACCATCTGTTTTTATGTAGTGTCCTGTTGCTAAATAATCTGCCCCTATAGTCTCAGCATATTTCATCATTTCACCAAACTTTAAATTTCTATTGCAAAGTGCACATGGATTTGGAGTATTTCCTTTTTCATAAGATGTAATAAAAGGCTGAAAAACTTTTTCATTAAATACTTTTTGTAAATCTAAAACATGAAGTTTTATACCAACATAATCCGCTGCTTTTTGAGCACGCGCTTGATGAATTTCATGATATCCAGGTTTAGAGTGAAGTTTCATATATAAACCTTCAACTTCATAACCCTCTTCCTGTAATAAAAGTGTTGACACTGTAGAATCAACTCCACCACTCATTCCAACTAAAACTTTTTTCTTTTTCATAAATCTCTCTCTTGTAACACTTCGCTGTTATTTTTAAATTCTGATAATGACTTATAATAGTTTGTCTCTTCCAAGCCAACACTTTTTAGAACCTCTATCTGATTAGATAAGGACTCTTCCACCTCTTTTACTATAGTATCTAAATCATCTGTCAAGCGAATCATTTGTAAATCTTCTAACTCTATCATTCCGTTTGCATATAATTTTGTTTCTATAAACTCCAAAAGTGGCTTATAAAACTCAACACCTACTACAAAAATCTTGATACCTATTATCTTTCTTGTTTGCGCTAAAGTCAAGGCTTCAAAAAGCTCATCTAAGGTTCCAAAGCCACCAGGGAATATAACGTAAGAAATTGAATATTTAACCAACATAACTTTTCTAGAGAAAAAATAGTCAAAATTTAACTCTTTGGTTGTATATTTGTTTGAAATTTGTTCTTTCGTTAAATCAATATTAAGACCAATGGATTGAACATTATACTCTTTAGCGCCTCTATTGGCTGCTTCCATTATTCCAGGTCCACCACCTGTCATAATATTGAAACCTCTTGCAGCAAGCATGGAAGCTAGTTTTTGCGATTGAAGATAATAGAAATCTTTCTCGTTTGTTCTAGCACTTCCAAAAATTGTAACAGCTGGACCTAAGTCTCCAAGCTCATCAAAACCCTTTACAAAATCAGCAATTATTTTAAAAACACTCCAAACATCTGCTGATTTTATATCTTTTATGTATCTTTTAGTAAGCTCTTTTTTTATATCATTCATGACAAGTTAAGATTTTAGCTTTGTTAATCTTTCTCTTTTTGTACCAATTGCAGTAATTTGAACACCAAAATTACCATCAACAATAACAACTTCACCTTGTGCAATCACATGATCATCCACTAATATTTCCAATGGATCATTCGCTAATTGATTGAGTTCAATCACAGAACCGATATCCATATTTAAAACATCTTTTAATAGCATGGTTTTTTTTCCAATTCTTACTCTTACGGGAAGCTTCACATCCATTATTAAAGAGATATTATTCATCTCAGTCGTATTGAGTTTCAAATCATCTACTGCATTATTACTTGATGACACTGCGCCTGTTTGAGTAGCTGAAGCTGAACTTGCAGAAGAACCAAGGAATGCATTTAGCATTGTTTCATCCATTATAAACATTAATAATGAATTCAAGCTATCTAGATTAAATTTATAAACAAACATCTTTCTAAAAGCTTCTAATGAGACTTCCGAATCATCGTCTATAAACTCTATACTTTCTACTGTGAAAGATAAAACTGGCATCTCTTTTTGTGCAGATAGACTGTTCCCTATCGCACCAAAGATATTAGATACTATCTCTTTATTTGCATCTAAATCATCATCACCGACATCTTCTCTATTGCTTATCTCTTCACCCATCATCATATCAGATAATGAAGTGGCAAGATTAGGTGGTATAGCAACCATAGCAGTGGCATCCACGGCCCCTGATACTTTCAATTTCACAAGTACGATAGGAGGAACAATATTGGAGACTATGCTTAAATCCTGTTCTTCTTTAATTGAAACTACTGGAGCTTGCCCAATGAGTGCCTCTATAGTGCCAACTGTTTCATTTTCAAACAACTTCATAAAATCATTCATTTAACTACTCCTCATCATCATAACTGTATTTATTTTTATCATCATGAATAATATCTTGAACACCAGATATTTTGTCATGTCTTAACTGCTCAAAGTTTTCTAGTGCTCGTTTGACTGCATCTTTTTCTGTATCTATCATCTCTTTTATATGAATAGATTTTCTAAATCGTCTAAGACCAATTTCACCGCTGAATCTATCTTTTCCATCTACACTCACTGTTACCATATCATTCGCTGGACTTGACAACCTTAAGACATCGCCTGTTTTTAACTCTAAAACATCCCGAAGTGTCAACTCTGCTCCACCTAAATTTGCTTCAACATTTACTTTTGCACCACCAAGTAAAACTTGTAATTCTGTATTTCTACTTTTTTTAGAACTTGTTTCATTGAGCATCAAATCTCTACTCGCAAGCTTTGGTAGAACTGGTTCTAAGGCAATAACTGGATAGCAGATATTCATCATACCGGAGCTATGACCTATAATTATTTCCATAACAACCATAACAACAATCTCATTTTGAGCAACAATCTGAACAACATTAGGGCTTGATTCTTTAGACTCTATGTTAGGAAAAACTTCCATAACAGGTCCCCATGCTTCTTTAAGGGTACTCATCATAACTCTAAGGATTGTCTCAAAAAGACTTAATTCTATATCTGAGAACTCTCGATTTGCATCAAAAGGCTCTCCTTTACCGCCAAGAAGACGATCAAGCATAGGAAAAGCAATAGAGGGGTTTATCTCTATAACCCCACTTCCTTCCAAAGGTTTTATTGAAAAAACATTAAAACTTGTTGGATTTGGAAGAGACATCAGGAATTCACCATATGTCATCTGATCTACAGAGTGAAATTGGATTTCAACAATTGAACGCATTATAGAAGAAATTTGTGAAGCTAAAGACCTTGCCATTTTATCGTGAACACCACGAAATGCTCGCAGTTGCTCTTTTGAAACTCTATTTGGTCTTTTAAAGTCGTATAAAGTTACTTGTCTTTGCGGAAGAAGATGGCTTTCATCTCCTTCAAATACATCTTCACCTTCATCTTCAACAACGTCTAAAAGAGCATCTATCTCTTCTTGGGAAAGTATATCTGCCATATCTATGCACCTACACTTTCTTTGATTTTTTGAAGCACTGATTTATGAATTTGTGAAATTCTTGATTCTGTAATATTTAATATCTCACTTATCTCTTTTAATGTCAGCTCTTCAAAATAATAAAATTGGATTATTAACTGTTCCCTCTCATTGTAAGAGTTAAGGATGCTCTTTATAACTTCAATCAACTCATCTTTTTCAACTTGGATTAAAGCCGCACCCTCATCTCCGACATGGAGTTGATCATGTAAAGGCATAACTGTATATATACTAGAAGCAATGCGCGCTTCATGAACTTTTTCTACACTCTCATTCAAAAGTACAGAGAGCTCTTCATCTGTTGGCTCTTCATCATGAAGAAGTATATACTCTTCCACTGCATAGTCAATTGCTTTTACCAATTTTCTGCTTGCACGGCTCAAGATATCTAAGCTTCTTAAATAATCAAGCATTGCGCCATAGACTCTCTTTTTAGCATAACCCCAAAAAGAGTCATTGAGTGTTTCATCATATCTTCTTGCGAGTTTTATAAGCTCTTCCGTTCCAATCGCTGATAAATCAAGGAAGTCTATAGAACTTGGCAATCTCTCTTTAAGCCTATAAGCCATCGCTTTGACTGCTGGGAGATACTGAATTGCTAACTCATCCTCTTTGTGTTTCATACCATTTACATAGGCACTCGCACTCATGATTTATCCCTTGCAAGGTCTGTTGCATTGAGGTTCATTGCAGCATCTGTTATTTTATAGACGGAATCAATCAATTTTTCTCTTTTATTAATTTCATTGGCAAATAAATCGAGTTCTGTTTCATGCATATCTTTTGGAAAGTAGTAGCCTTTAGCTACAATGGTTCTGAAATACAACGCGATAATAACATGTGAAAAAAGATAAAAAAATATCGTGATTAAAAATGTATATACAAGTAAACCTTCAGCATCGAAAGATTTTAATATACCAAAAATGAGTCCAACAAAAAAACCTTGAACTGTAAAAAAATATACAAAATTTTCACCTAACATAAATTACCCCAAAAATATACTAAAAATGTTCCATCAAACGTTTAAATAGCCCAGTCAGACCACTCTCATTTGATGTAACTAGCACATTACGTTCCAATCGCTTTGTAATATTATTAGCAATTGCCACTATATCTTTATGAACAGAGGAACCTGCATAAGCAAGAGAGAAAAGTTCTCTCTTCTTTACAGAAGATGCAACTTTTAGATCCGAGTTAATTTTTCCAATCAACTCTAGATTTAATTGTGGTCCAATATTGGCATGTGCAACCTTCTTGATTTTATCAAAGACTGCCTGTGCCTCTTTCTCACTTTTTACCTGATTCATGATAAGGCTTACATCATCACGAATAACTGCAATCGTTTTTATGGTTGCATACGCATCTGTAATTGCCGCAGGATCTGGAACGGTTACAACTATGACATCATCTGCTGCATTAAGAAACATTTGAATATGTTCTCCTATCCCTGCACCTGTGTCTATAATCATTACATCGAGTTTATCTAAGACCTCGGCCTCTTCCATAAAACGCTCAAAAAGTGCCATACTTGAGTACTTCAGTATCTCATCCCCGCTTTCGCCAGGGATAAGAATCAAGTTTCTAGTTATAGGAATTAAAATATCAGCAACTGTTGCTTCGCCTTTTAGAACATGTAAAATATTTTTTTTGATTCTTACATTAAACATGACATCCAAGTTAGCAAGTCCAATATCTGCATCAAAGATACCAACATTCAATCCGCTCTGCGCTAAAACAAAAGCCAAGTTTGAACTAATTGTGCTTTTTCCAACTCCGCCTTTTCCACTTGTAATGGCAACAAATCTAGTTTTCTTTGATCTTTTTTTAGAGTTTGAAGCAACTAATTGTTCAAGCTTCTCTGCTTGATGCCCTATCATGCTTTACTCCTGTTAAAACCATTTAATAAACACTCAACTAAAAAGTCACTGCTTGCACAAACTAAATCCTCTGGTACTTCTTGACCAACTGAGAAGTAGCTAATCGGTTTTTTAGTCTCATAGGCTAGAGAGAAAATATTTCCAAATCCTCTTGTTTCATCAAGCTTTGTGAACATCATCGTATCTACATTTAAACTATCAAAATTATCATAAGTCGCTTTTAAATCTTCATACTTTATAGAACTAGGCATCACTAAAACAACATCCACACTGTACTCTGTGTCATTTGCTTCAAGGCACTCATAAATCTTTTCTATTTTACCTTTATCATAAGGACTCGAACCCATCGTATCAATCAAGATATAATCACAATATCTCAAAGAGTTTAAAGCACCTGCAAACTCTGGAGGATCCACTACTGTCTCAATTCCGAGTTTCATCATTCTTGCATACTGCATTAACTGCTCAACTGCTCCAATTCTATATGTATCTAAAACAACTAAACCTACTTTATATTTTTTTTGCATTAAAAAGGAGTAGCGTGCGGCTAATTTTGCAATCGAAGTTGTTTTACCCACACCCGTTGGACCCACAAGCATTATGACCCTCTTACTTCCTGGCGTAGGAACACTCTCAAGTCTGATAGGAATCATCTTTCTTAGGAGTGTTTGAAAATATCTTTTTACCGTAGAGGAGTTCTCTTTCATCTTAAAGGGCATATGCTCCAAGGTGATTTGCATAATGCTGTCAAGATGCTCTTTATTCATACCACTTTGAGAAGCTAAACGGTAGATTTCAGAAAATTCTGAGGGAATAGAATTTTGTAAATCAGGTGATTTTTCATTCCAAAACATATTTTGGATTATTTTAACTTTATCGCCAAGTTTTAAAATTTCAGACTTTATCTCTTTAAGCTCTTTTGGCTCGTAGCTACTCGATTCTGTTCTAGCATTTTCATACTCATACATAGGTGCTGAAACATCCGCGATTTTAGAGATTTGTTGTGCTGCGCTTGATATATCAAAAAGCACCTCTTCACTCTCTCTAGTAATCGGTTTTTGCTTATTTAACGGCTTAGGAGTATTTGTATAGGTATTGTGCTGGTTTACTTTTTTTTGTGCGCCCTCTTCTATACCTATCACTATTTCATAAAGTGGCATACGTCCAAGAGCTTTTTTTTGAATCTCTCTTGTTTCAATCAGCATCCCTTCATCGCCGACTTCTAGTTTTGCTTTTTTTAGAGCTTCAGAAGGTGTTCGACCTGTAAATGTAAGTATCTTCATATTTTTAAACCAGATAGAGGGATTACAACACTCTCTCTTTGAGACCAACTAGCATGTGGAATCTGAAGCCTTGGTGTTTGTATCACTCTGTTATCAAAAAAAATAATATCCAAATCTAAAGTCCTTGGGGCATTTGCAAAGCTTCTTTTTCTAGCAAACTTTTTTTCTAGTCTCATTAAATAGTCCAAAAAATAAGTTGGCTGCATACTCACTTGAAGAACAATTATTGAGTTAAAAAAATCATCTTGGTTCTTAAAACCAAAAGGAGGATTTTTTAAAATCAACGATGTTTCTAAAAGTTCGACTCTTTTGTCTCTTTTTAACACAAAAAAGAGATGTTCAAACCTTCGTTTGACATCTCCAATATTTCCACCTATCCCAACACTCACTCTGTATCTATGTGAACTTTTTTGAAAAGTTTTGTATCCATAATGTAAGCCTTTAAAAGTAGTTAAACTCTCATTTAGCTTACGTTTTATGTACATATATTACGCTTGTGGAGCTTGTTGCTGTGCTTCTTGTGAGGCTTGCACTGCTTGAATCTCTTGCATGATTTGTAACATACCCATCATCGCTAAATGGTAACCAAACGGACCAAAACCAACGATTGAAGATGTACACACAGGTGCTATCATATTTGTTTTTCTAAACTCTTCACGACGGTGAATGTTGCTAATGTGAACCTCTATTGTAGGAATACTGATAGCTGAGATAGCGTCACGAATCGCTATTGAAGTATGTGTATACGCTGCGGCATTAAGGATAATCCCTTGTGCATCCCCATAACACTCTTGTAATTTATCTACAATCTCACCCTCTAAATTACTTTGAAAAAACTCAATTTCAATATTGTTTTGAGTTGCAAATTCCTTCATTTGAGCATGGATTTGCTCTAGTTTCATTGGACCGTAAACATGTTGTTCACGAATTCCTAGCATATTTAAGTTTGGACCTTGGATAACGACAATCTTCATTTTGTACCTTTTTAGCGATATATTCAAATCTTTTAAGGACTTATTTTATCTAAATTAAGCATAATCTATTTTAAATTATATAAAATTCAATTTCAAAGATAATAAATGCAAATAATAGTCCCTCATTTTATCCTCATGTCAGATTCCATCGTTACAGAGAGAGCGATTGCCTTTGAGAAAACAATCCTAAAAATTGCTCCCTTAGAAGAACTACTCCAAGAGTTTCCACATGCCAAGATTACTACTTTAGCAAAGAACTCACTTCTTATGCCTGGACTTATCAATGCCCATGTGCATCTTGAGTTTTCAGCCAATAAAACACATCTTAGCTATGGTGATTTTATCTCTTGGCTCTATAGCGTCATAGAGAACCGTGAAGAGCTGATTGGAGGCTGTGACACTGCGTGTATGGCGCAAGCAATAGACTCTATGTTGGCATGTGGAATCACCACTTTTGGAGCGGTAAGTTCTCACGGAATGGATTTGCAAGCTTGTGCAGATGCCCCTCAAAATGTCATCTTTTTTAATGAACTTATAGGCTCGCAAGCAACGATGGCGGATGCTCTTTTTAATGATTTTTCTGCTCGTCTTGATGCATCTAAAAGTGTAACAAGAGAGGGATTTCATACTGGAGTTGCTATCCACTCACCCTACTCAGTTCATCCCGTTTTAATAAAAAAAGCACTCGCTATTGTCAAGAGTGAAAAGTTAAAACTTACAGCGCATTTTATGGAGAGTAAGGCGGAGCGAGAGTGGCTTGACAAGAGTGAAGGTGACTTTAAAGAGTTCTTTGAAAGCCTTCTAAAACAGAATACTTGTGTAAGCGATTCAGCTGAATTTTTAGAGCATTTCAATGCTATTCCAACACTCTTTACACATGTTGTTCAAGCCAACAAAAGTGAACTCTCTACCCTCGCAAAAAATGGACATACAGTTATCCATTGCCCTATTTCAAACAGACTTTTAGGAAATGAAACACTCAATATCAAAGAACTGGCTGAAAACAATATACCGTGGATAGTAGCAACAGATGGTCTTAGTTCCAACTATAAACTAGATTTGTTTGAAGAGATGAAAATCTCTCTTTTTATGCATAGCGATGCACCTCTCTTAGAGTTTGCAAAAGCACTTTTAAAGGGAGCAACTCTCGATGCAGCAAAAGCTCTTGGATTAAACACAGGTGAAATAGCTGTAGGTAAAAATGCAGATATGATTGTCTTAGACCTCGATGCCACACCCACTCCTGAGTTAGCCATTCATTTATTACTTCATAGATATAATGTCTCCAAAGTTTATATCAATGGAAAACTAGAAAAAGGCAATTAATGGAATTTATCAAAAAAATATTCTCTCCCATCGGAGCGACACTGGGTTACATTCAAAATCACTTCAAGGCAATGTTGTTTTTACTTCTGCTTTTTCTGATTTTTGCACCTACAAATGAGGATCACCTAGCCACAAACAATCTACAAAAAATCAGCCTAGTTGGACCAATTTTAGAAATCTCTGAAGTTTTGCTACAAATAGAAGAAGCGACAGAAAACAAAGATATTAAGGGTGTTTTATTTGTAATTGATTCACCAGGTGGTGCGGTTGCCCCTTCTATAGAGTTAGCCTATGCCATCAAAAGGTTAAGAGAGAAAAAACCTGTGGTTGCGTACGCAAGTGGAACGATTGCGAGTGGAAGTTACTACGCAAGTATTTGGGCGAATGAGATTATTGTCAATCCTGGTTCTATGGTTGGAAGTATTGGTGTTGTGATGCAAGGAGCAGATTTCAGTGAACTTATGAAAAATATAGGTATCAAAACACAGAGTGTTCAGGCTGGTAAATACAAAAAAGTAGGCACGCCAGATAGAGCTTGGGAAGATTATGAGGTCAATGAGTTAAACAAAGTGATTCAGGGAACCTATGATATGTTTACTAAAGATGTAGCGAATGCAAGAGGTTTAGATATCAGAAAAAGAGACCTCTATGCCAATGCACATATCTTTACAGCCCACCAGGCAAAAGAGGTAGGTTTAGTGGATGCACTTGGTGTTGGGTATGATGCAAAATTAAGGCTCATTGAACTCAGCGGTGTAACAAATCCTTCATGGAATCAAGAGGATAAGTTTGAGAAATTTATGAAGAAGATTTCAGCATCCACTGCACTTACACTCCATACCTATTTTCCTGCGCTTGCTTTAAAATAGACTCTTTTTTCAAAACTTTCCACATGCCAAAGAGTTGTTTGGCATGTGGAAAGGAATATTTTTATTTTGCAAAATTAAACTTTTTGAACTTCCACAACACTCTTGATGTTTTCAAAGATTCTTTTAACTCTATCCTGCCAAAGAGCGCCAAACTCTTTTACCTCATTTGCACTCGCTTCACCTTTTGACATTTTAGCCATCAAAATCTGCATATCAGGATTTGGCATTACACTACTTGGATTGTAGGTAACATCAACACTTTTAGCGTTATCCACTCTTGTGAATCTTGCCGAGGAGTTTATATCTGCATTGAAGTGCATCAAAGAGTCTCTTGCAAATTGCCCTTGCAGACCTTTAAAACCACTCTTATCCGTTGCGCCTGTAATGTGAGAAATAACATTTCCAATCACTCCTGCCACACCCTCTTCTTGTGCCTCTTCAAACTCAACTTTAATATTCCCTCTCACAGCTCTCTCATTTGGATAGAGCACTTTTAAAGCTTCTAGTGTGATGATATAAGCACCCGCAACAGTGGGGCAACTATGCCCTGCAGCTTTTACGACATCGAGATAACTCAACGCATACTCGCCCCCTTCAAATACACCTAAAACATTTGAGAGAGGGTCTTGAACTTTGATAACTTCTATAGTATCGAAAAAATTTGGATAGACCATTTGGACTCCTTTAGATGTGACTCTTTTGAATCACTTTTGCTTCTATGCTCACCTCTGCACTCTGTGCATAAAAAATATCATCCACATTGAGCAGTGATAAATCAATCACTTTTGAATCTTTAGAAATTTGCGCAAAACCACTTTTACTTTTAAACTTCGGATTGTTCGATTCTAACATCTTTTGAAGATTTAAAAGTTGATTTAGCTTATGATTTATGAGAAATGTTATGGCATGTGGAAATCTTGATTTTATATGGTCATGCTCTTTTGTAAAGTTTTGCATCTTAAAAGAGAGCACTTGAGAAAACCTCTCTTTTAATTTTTGAATCTCTTCACTTCTTTGAGCGAGTTTTTTCTCAATAGAGTGCTGTGCATAGGAGTTTAAAAGGTGTGTGACTTCCTGCTTTGATGCAAAAATCTTCTGAGAAAGTATCTGTGAAAATTGCGAAGATAGGGAGTCTAAAGTAAGATACAACTCATTTGTATCAGGGAGTATCATCTGCATCGCGGCACTTGGAGTTGGCGCTCTCATGTCAGAGACGAAATCACTTATCACCCAATCTATCTCATGCCCAACTGCGGAGACAATCGGTGTTTTGGCTCTAAAGATAGCATCTGCAACTCTCTCTTCATTAAACGCCCACAAATCTTCTATACTTCCACCACCGCGACCTACGACCAGAATGTCATACTCTCTGCCATCACTTACGATGATAGCATTGGCTATCGCTTGTGCCGCACTCTCGCCTTGCACTAAAACATCATAAACATCAATCTCTAAAAGTCTATATCTACTCTGTGCCACGCGAAGCATATCTTGAAGTGCCGCACCTGTTGCAGAGGTGATAAGTGCAATACGAGAGGGAAATCTTGGAAGCTCTTTTTTCCTTGTAGGCTCAAAGTAGCCCTGTGCTGAGAGTTTTTGTTTGAGTTGCTCATACGCTAAAGCCAAAGCCCCATGCCCAGCAGGCTCGATAGAGAAACACTGTATCTGGTATTCGCCTCGGGGTTTATAAAGGGTTATCGCACCATTTAAAATAACTTTGAGTCCCTCTTTGAGGTCAAATTTAAGCCTCTGGGCATTGCCTTTGAACATAACGGCTTTGAGTGTGGAGGTGGAATCTTTGAGTGTGAAGTAGATATGTCCGCTGTTGTGGAAAGTGATGCGGGAGAGTTCTCCCTCCACAAAAACATGATTGAAACTCGTCTCTAAAAGAGTTTTAATCTGCTCGTTTAGTGCAGAAACACTAAGCGTGTGCATAGTTTGAAGTGCCTATTTTTTTCGTGCTATTAAAAGCGTAGAGATGTCCATAGAAAAGCTTTGTGTGTAAAGCATCTCAAATCCTGCATCTTGTAGTTCATTTTGCATATTTGCAACTGTAGAAAAATCTTCGATAGAGTTTGGAAGGTACTCGTATGCTTCAAGGTTTTTAGAGATAAAACCGCCCACTTTTGGCAAGATTTTATTCATATAGAAGTCTCTAATTTTTCCTAAAAAAGATGGATTTTCATTTTTCATAAACTCTAAAATAACTACAAGACCATCTTTTTTGAGGACTCTGTTAAACTCTTTAAGTGCTGCTTCTCTCTCAACTACATTTCTGATTCCATACGTGATACTGAGAATATCACTGCTCTCATCTTCAAGAGGAATCTCTGTTGCTTTTGAAATATGGTAAACAAAAGAGGGAAACTTTTCACGTGCGACAGCCACCATCCCTTGAGAGGGATCTACTCCAACGATTTCACCAATAGCAATACCAGATTTCTCCGCACGGCTACGCCAAAAATCCATCATATCACCCGTTCCACATGCCACATCGACTATTTTGTCAATAGAGTCTTTTGCGTAGTACGCATACGCTAAATCACAGGCCTTTCTTCTCCAGCTTTTATCAACACCCATACTCATAACACGATTTGCTGTGTCGTACGTTGGTGCAATATTGTCAAACATAGATACAATTTTTTCTTGCTTTTGTTCTTTTTGTTTACCGTTGCTACTCATAAGTTTATATCCTTTTCATCCACATAATTATATCTTCATCAACTTGCAGTAGATTTAAAATTTTCAACTTATCCTCTTCTATTTCAAATCCGCTCTTTCCGCCTAAGAGAGGAGCTTGATAACAGAGATAATAATCCACAATATCTCTACTAAGCTCAAACATTTGAGAACTTCCCTCTATCATAATGTTTTTATAATCTTTACAAGGAGTAAAATCATCTGAGATGATTACTTTTCTGTTTGCAACATTAAAGAGAGGAATTGTTTTATCAAATATTTTGCCTCTTGAGAGGATTAAAACATCAGGTGCTTTTCCATTCATCAATCTTGCATCGAGCGTAGGTCTGTCCTCTCGAACTGTATTGCCACCGATGACAAGTAAATCACAAACATCACGCATAGCATGAACATTTTCTCTTGATTTTTTAGAACTGATAATGCCTGCATCCGTTGTCCCATTTAATCTTTGTGCCCATTTAAAAAAAACGAATTGCTTCTCTTTCCACATGCTAAAAGGTTTTAACAGAGCATCACACTTCTCTTTTAAAACATCACTCTCAACCTCAATTCCACATGCCAAAAGCTTCTCATTTCCACATGCCGCTTCTTTTGTCAAATCAGGGGAGCCAACATAGACTTTTTTAATTCCAAGTTGTGCAATTAGAGAAGCACAAGAGGGCGTTTTCCCTTGATGTGCGCATGGTTCAAGTGTCGTAAAGAGTGAAGTTCCATGAAAAATATTATGATGATTTTTTAAAAGAAAGGTGTGAATCTCGGATGAGAGCGTAAGATTTAAAATTGTAGGTTCGTTTGTAAGTTTTGCGTATGCGGTTTGGAGTGCTAGAACTTCGGCATGTGCAAAACCAGCCTTTTGATGTGCTTCGACAGCCAGAAGTTCGCCGCTACTCCCAACTATAGAGCAACCCACAGCTGGATTTGGGTAGGTTAAACCTTGATATTTCCAAGCCTCTCTCAAGGCAAGGTTCATATAAAAGCTAGCGTTTATTACCATTCAAAGTAAGTTTTAGCTTTGTTAATATCGTTGAATTCTAGAACAATCTCTTCTCCATCAACATCAAGAAAAATTTTAGAGCCTTCGACTTTAGTGAGGAGACCTTTGTACTTCTCTTTGTTCGATGCAAGTATAGATACTTTTTCACCGATAGATTTTGAAAAATGAGCAATATTGCTTAGTTTTCTCTCGATTCCAGGACTTCCAACTTCTAATCTGTAGTCGCCTGAAACAGGGGGTGTTACATCAAGTAGTGGAGAGATAAGATGCGTTAGCTCAACACAAGCATCCATACTTACACCCTTTTTCTTTCCATCTACTATCTCAGTTGTAGTTACACTCACACGATAGATTGTCTCATCATTTTCATTGACAATTGCTGTGTCGTAAAGTTCTAAATCAAGTGACTTAACAAGTGAATTAATATCGCTCTGTAATGACATTACTCTTCTCCCTTCTCTTTTGCAATCTGTTTAAATAAATCTTCTATATTTTGTGATTGTTTGAATTGCGCATCGAACTCAAAAGTGAACTTTGGACAACGGTACCAACCCTGATCTTTGAGGCAGTAGGTCTCTATAATAGGACGAGCATTTCGAAGTAATTTCAGATAGAGAGATTTCTCTTCATCACTATATTCATTTGGGTTGATATAGACTTTTGCATCACTCTTACCACGCGAACACTTCACTTCGATAATATCTAACTCATGTAATCTTTTGTCGTTAAGAGAGCCAAGTGCTTCTGGAATCAATTGAGAGAGAACAGATTCTGTTCTCTTTAACTTTATTTGAGCTTCGGTCACAGAGATACTTTTTGCTCAACTTTTTTGAATGTTTCAATAACATCGCCAACAATCACATCATCGTAGTTAGAAATAATCACACCACACTCATAACCATTACCAATCTCTTCCACATCATCTTTGAAGCGTTTAAGTGAAGTAAGTTTACCTTCATAAGCCACAACACCATCACGGATAACACGAACCATACCACCGCGAACAAGCTTACCATCGACCACAACACATCCTGCAACCATACCTTTTGGTGATTTGAATGTATCTCTAACTTCTGCTTGACCTGTATTCTCTTCAGTGAATTTCGGTGCCATCATACCTGTTAACATTCCAGTAATATCATCAAGAAGTTGATAAATAATAGAGTACGTTCTAATATCTACATTTTTCTGTTTTGCAAGTGCTTTGACACCACCCGTTGGACGAACATTAAAGCCAAGAAGGACACAGTTTTCACTGTTTGCAACTAACTCAACATCATTTTCCGTAATTCCACCAACACCTGAAGAGATAACATTTACTTTTACCTCTTCATTTCTAAGCTCATTCAATGCTGTTCTGATTGCTTCAAGAGAACCATGAACATCTGCTTTGAGTACTACCTTTAATGATTTGAGTTTGCCTTCTGCAATCATTGAAGTCATATCTTCTAATGTAGATTTTGTACTTCTAGAGAGCTCTCTATGTCTATCATACTCATGACGCTTGAGTGCATACTCTTTAGCCTCTTTTTCGTTGTCCATAGCCATCATTATCTCACCAGAAGATGGAACTTCATTCAAGCCTGTAACCACTGCTGTATGGCTAGGGAGAAGTTCTTTAATCTGCTTATTGTTCTCATCAATCAGAGCTTTAACACGACCATGAGAGCTACCACATACAACATAGTCCCCTACTCTTAGTGTACCGTTTTGAACGATTACAGTTGCAACTGGACCACGCCCTTTTTCAAGTGAAGATTCAACTACGGCAGCTTTTGCCATTGCATCTTTGTTTGCACGTAACTCTAACACATCTGCAGTTAAGAGGATGTTTTCAAGTAAATCTTCAATTCCCATACCGCTTTTTGCAGAAACAGGAACAAACTCTATATCCCCACCCCAATCAATAGGGCTCAGACCATTTTCAGCCATTTGACCTTTAACCAAGTCTGGTTGTGCAGTCTCTTTATCCATTTTATTCAGTGCTACGATAATTGGAGCACCTGACTCTTTTGCTAATTTAATAACTTCAAGAGTTTGAGGTTTTACACCATCATCTGCTGCAACAACAATAATAATAATATCTGTAATCTCAGTACCACGTTGTCTCATAGAAGAGAATGCCGCGTGACCTGGAGTATCTATAAAAGTGATTGCTCTGCCATGTTGCTCAATTGTATAGGCACCGATATGTTGCGTAATTCCACCCGCTTCACCCTCAGTTACTTTTGCTTTTCTTATCGCATCGAGTAATGAAGTTTTACCATGGTCAACGTGACCCATAATTGTAATAACTGGAGCTCTCTCAGTTGAGTTTTCATCTATCTCTTCTTCTAAGTTGCTCTCATAGTCAAAGGCATCTTTAGGATCTACAATTGTTACTTCAACTTCAAATGTTTCAGATAAAATCTCTATCTCATCTTTACCTAAAAAGTCATTTTTTGTCATCATCAGACCAAGGTCAAAAAGAACTTTTATGATGTCAGAGATTGGTCTATTGAGCGCTTCAGCAAACTCATATACACGAATATCTTCAGGAATCTCTACATGCGTAATAATCTCATCTATTTGTTTATCTTTCGTATATTTCTTTCTTGTATCTTTACGAACTTTTCTCCCTTTTGGAGCTGCTTTTTTATTTGAGTTTCTACCTATAGGCTTAGGCTCTCTTGGTTTTCTCTGCTCTTCTACAGGAAGTTTAGCTCTCTCAGTTGAGTTTAAATCCAGTAAAACTATTTGATTATCCATATCCATGGAGACTTCACTCATTGAAGCGCCAAAAATATCTATTTTGGTTCCTTGTTCCTGTTTTCTTGCTGTATTTGAACTCTGCTTCGCTTTTTTCTTTTGTGCCAACTCTTCTAAAACTTCAGCACTCATTTTCCCATAAGAAGATACAGCTGTTTGCTTTTCAGGCATTATAAATGTTTCTTTGGGTTTCTCTTCTACTACTGGTCTCTTCTTTTTGACAATTTTAAGACCAGATCTTTTAATTTCTTGAACAACAGGTTCAAAAGTTTTTATTTCTGTTTTAGTTTCAGTAGATTCTGTTGTTTTCTCTTTTTCTACCTGCTTCTCATCACTACTACTCTTTTTCTCTACTTCACTCTTAGGAGTAGTGAGCGTTGAAACATCTTCTTTAGTAGCATCTTTTTTAGGTTGAATATCTTCTTTAGGAGTTTCACTTTCTGATGTAGGAGTAGTTTTAGTTTGTGGCTCTTGTGCAGTCGCAACATTATCACCGTTCATTATATAATTCATCAAACTATTAGCTTCTTCCATACTTACAGAACTTTGTGCAGATTTCACATCTACGCCCATTTCTGAAGCTTTTTTTACAACATCTTTAGAAGCTATTCCTAACTCTTTTGCTATCTCATGTACTCTAACTTTTTCTATCATCAGTGATGATCTCCTTTAGTCTATTCATAAATTTCTCTTTATCGCCACTTCGGCACTGTCTCATCAGTGCTTTTAAAATCTTCTTATCTTCTAAAAGGCAATTTGCACAGACATAAAAACTTCTCCCTATCCCGTTATAAGTTTCCAAAGTACCTTCAACACATTGAAGCCTTTGTAGCTTATCTTGAGAATCTCTTTCTCTACAAGAGATGCACATTCTAACAGGTTGATGAAATTTTTTCGCCATTATATCTTAATCTTACTTTATTTAATAGAGTTTATCGCTCTATTATTAAACCATCATTATCAAAGTCTAGAATCTTAACAGTAAACTCAGGAAATTTTTGAGTAAATTTACTTGCCATTAAACTAGCATCATCATCATACGCCATACTAAAGAAAGTGGAACCGCTTCCAGAGAGTGTACTCATTAGTGCACCACTTTCATAGGCGACTTTTTGCACACTAAAGAGTTCTGGCAAAACTTTCATTCTTGCCTTTTGATGAAACCTATCTCCAGTTGCTAATCTTAGCATCTCCCAATCTTCATTAAAAAATGCAGCAACTGTTAATGCCGTATGAGAAAGGTTATAGATTGCATTCTCTTTAGAGTATGATTTTGGTAAAAGTGTTCTGGCTTTGGACGTGTTTATGGGCTTATTTGGTATTACAACAACTGCTTTAAGGTAGTTTGGCATATGTTTTTGCTGAGAAAAAACTTTATTTTTCTCAACTGTTGCCGCATTAAAGCCACCCATAACTGCGGGAGTAATATTATCTGGATGTGACTCATAATGAAGCGCATGGTTTAAAATTCTTCTTTTAGAGACTCTAATACCAGCGGCTTCATGCGCACTTGCAATTGCACTTACTATTACAGCGGAGGAGCTACCTAATCCTCTTGACATTGGAATTTGATTATAAAATGTAAATTTAAAATTTTGTTTTTTATCGGTTAAGCGTGTGTAATGCTCATTGAAGATACTTACGAAAAGATTATTTCCTTTTAATCTAGGGTTATTTTCACCTTCACCCTTGATGGAAACACTAAAAAACTTTGATGCGTGAAATTCAACTCTATTTCGTAAATCCACTGCCAAACCTAAAGAGTCAAATCCTGGTCCAAGATTTGCACTCGTTGCTGGAACACTTATTATCATGCTTATTACTGCCCTTTTATCCAACAGCACCTATTTCATAAAGTGGTGTCGCTATTTTGCTAAACTCGTTATATTTGAGTACATCTACAAGAGAGAAAGTCATCTCTGGTACTGTTTCTAACTTCTGAGTTTTTATTTCTGAGGAAATCTTAACAAAATATAGCTTTCCAATCGCTTTTATAGGTTGATTATTATTAAAATAAAATGCATCTCTAGCAAAGAGTGGTATATTTTTTAAGATACTGATGGATTTCAAAAATATATAAGCAATTTTTATAGCCATAAAACTTCCAGGGCCATTTGCATAAAAAAGATTTTGTACCTCATATTTTTTTAAGAGTTCATCAAAAAGTAGAGGTAAGACATCTGAACTTTTCTCTTTGCTCTCAATTGAGTCAATTAATTGCCTGTTCTCATATACCCCTATAAGGATAGGAGATGAGAGAGCAATAAGAAGTATATCTACCTTTTTAGGCATATGCTTTTTCTAACTCTTTTGCTTTTTCACCCACAAGCTCTATCACTTCATAATTTTCAGCATCTTTTAAAAGTTCTAGAGTCAATTTGTGATTGAGATCATGACTTCCTGCCATCGCTTCATAATTTCCAATAAAGTTCATTCCAATTAAAGACATATCTCCTATAGCATCGAGTATTTTATGTCTTACAAACTCATCTGGAAACCTTAATCCTTCAGGGTTTAAGATTTTTTTTTCATCCAAAACGATTGCATTTTCCAAAGAGCCTCCAAGTGCCAACCCTTTGGAACGAAGGTACTGAACTTCATGTAAAAAACCAAAAGTTCTCGCTCTTGCTATCTCATTTTTATAGCTCTCTTTTGTAAACTCTAGAACATACTCTTGCTTACTGATAACAGGGTGTGGAAATTTAATAGTAAAGTCATATTTTAAATCAGGAGAAGGAGAGAGTTTCACATACTTTTCTCCCTCTTGAACAATAATCTCTTTTTTTATTCGCATGATTCTTTTAGGTGCATCCTGTTCAATAACTCCAGCTTCATCCAAAAGCATACAAAAACTTGCACTACTTCCATCCATTACAGGTATCTCATCTGCATTTACGATTACTCTTAAATTATCAATTCCATACGCGTAAATTGCAGAGAGAAGATGCTCAATTGTTGAAATCACATACCCCTCTTTGCCTATAACTGTTGCCATTTTTGTATCTACTACATTGCTTGGAATTAAGGGAATAGAAACATCAACATCACTACGATAAAAGACAATTCCACTATTCGCATCCAAGGGCTCAAGTTTAAGTCTAACAGGAGAACCCTTATGCAGACCAATTCCGACTAATTCAACAGATTTTTTTATAGTTGTTTGATACATCTTTAATCCCTCAGCTTCGGTCTATAATTTCTTTGGCATTTTTGATAACGTTTGTTATATTTAACTTCATCCATGTCTTATCCATCCACTCAGCAGGACGAACTTCTATACCCTGAACTAAAACACCAAAATGTAAATGGTCACCCATAGCATAGCCACTTTTACCTGTGTTTGCTACATGAAAATCTGTAGGTATACTCTCACCAGAATTAATATGCACACTTGAACAGTGTCCATAAAGAGTATAGAGTCCAAGACCATGATCAATAAGTGGCATATTACCATAGAGACCATTGAAGTTTGAGTAAACTACAGTTCCACCATTTTGCGGTTTTATTTCTGCCATAGCATTACTTGCTAAATCTAAGCCTAAGTGATAGGACTCACTCACATAATTTCCATTATAGTAATACTTTCTATGATCTCCAAAATTTGCGACGACTTGTGCGTTTTTAAGAGGATACATTTTATTGACTACAAAATCACTTATCATGTTAGAGGATAGTTTTGATGTCACATCATGAATCAAAGCTTCATTTTTTGCTCTTACATCTTCATTGATAATTTTAAACTGCTCGAGAGAGTTTTCTATCCCTTGTGTCTCTTCAAACTCAGCGGCAAGTTCAGCAATTTTACCTTTTAAAAATTTGTCACTCAGCTTAATTTTTGAAATGTTATAGCTTTTTTCTTTTAGATAGAGCTGCACATAGCTCTTAGTTACATTTCCAGCCATATCATTTGCGATAATGGTCGCTTTGAAACTACTTACTGTAACTGGCCATGCCAAGAGACAGATGTAATACCCTTTTTTATAAAAGGGCTGTACTTTGAACTGCTTACCAAAGTTTGTATCAATATAAACATCTTTTAAATTATCATCTTCTGCTTTAAATATAACGAGTGCTGAACCACCTTTTGTTATCTTGTAGGAGTGTCCAAGCGCGCTTACTTGTGGTCTTTGTTTATCTATTTTAAGTTCAAACTCTTTGGATACACTATTTCCTTTTAAAAAGTTCCACTTACTTGCATCCACAGCTTCAATAATGATTTTTACACTATCATCTTTCATCGTGTATGCACTTCGTATTGGTTCAACATCAATTGTGACTGAATCCAATGGATTTATAAATTGTTCATATTTTAGAGGTCTATCATCATCTTTACTCTTTAAAATAACCTTGTAAGATTTGATACCGCTTATATCACTTATATTAATTTTTAGAGGTTCTTTAAAGTTCCAAAAACCATTACTTTGAAGTGTGATTACAGGAGCTTCTCTCTCAAATAAAAGTGAATTATAAAGATAAAGTGCGCCGCCTATCAAGACTCCAAAGAAGAACAAAAACCCGAATAATGATTTACTATTTTTTTTTCTCAACTATATTTCCTTGCTAATTAATTTTAAGAGTTCTATTTTCGCCTCTTCTAGTGTCATGGGCTTCTCAATTACAAATCCTGCCCTGCTTGTATGACCGCCTCCACCAAACTTAGATGCTATTTTAGAGACATCTAAAAGAGTGTTTGAACGTAGTGAACCTTTGAGTGTAAAGTCAGGATTTTCTCTTAGTAAAAGGGCAACTTCAACGCTCTTTAGATAGAGTGACTCTTCCAAAACAGATTCACAATCCTCACCGATGGCTCCACTTGTTTTCATATCTTCTTGCGTGACACAAAAAACGGCTATTTTTGCATTGTGCAGTAAACACATATTTTTATGCATAATAGCTTTAAGTCTAAAGGCACCCAGTGAGATATATTTCATAATATATTTATTACACAATTTAAAGTCCGCACCGGCAGCTATTAACTCTTGAACTAAAGCAAAAGTTGTACCATCGACCTCATCAGACAAAAAACCATTTGAGTCATCTAACACTCCTGCATAGAGTGCTGTCGCCATTTTTTTGTTGATACTTATCTTGTTGAATTTAAAAAAATTATATAAAACTTGTGTGGTACTAATACATTTACTATCTATAAGAGAAAATGTACCAAATTTATCATTACTGGCATGATGGTCTATATTAATCAAATCACATTTAAGTTCTACGCCTAACCTACTTCTAGTTCCACAATCCAGAGAAATAGCTAAATCTGCGGAACTTGGAAAAGAGTCTCTTATCTTCTCACTCCATGGCAAAAAGAGTAACTTTGGATTTATAGATTTACTTGCACAAAAAAATGAGACTTTTTTATGCAGCGTAAGAAGATAGGTATAAACAGCACTCGCACTTGCAAGTGAGTCTGCATCAGGAGTTAAATGGGCTATGACGACAATGTGTTTTGCTTGATTTATTCTCTCTATAATTTTATTCATAACTAACTCAGATTTCTTAATATTTTTACGATTATACAATCATTCCTATTTTCTATTCATTTTATACACATAAGCAAGCACTTCTGCAACGGCTCCAAAGAGTGCTTCAGGGATAGGTTTGCTTAACTCTACTTCGGCATATAAACTTCTGGCGAGCGGTGGATTTTGGACGATATGCACATTATTTTCTCTTGCAATCTTTTTTATTTGCAAGGCGATGTTATCCATTCCTTTTGCAACTACAATAGGAGCATGAGACTTCTCTTCCTCATATTTAATTGCTACAGCATAATGGGTTGGATTGGTAATCACGACATCCGCATTTGGAACATCTGCCATCATTCTTTTTTGCGCTGCCTGCATCTGAATTTGACGAATTTTTCCCTTTACCATCGGGTCCCCTTCTACATTTTTCATCTCATCTTTTATCTCTTGCTTACTCATTTTAAGATCATCAAAATACTGTTTTCTCACGATGACTACATCGATAATTGCAAAGACAAATATGATTAAAAGCATTACAAAAGCTATAATAATTGCCTTGTCTTTAAGCCATTCAAGCTGTTGGTCAAGCCCAAAGAGAGCAACGGTTGGTAATTCAACAATAAACAAAAAGAAAAAGACGAATCCTACGCCTAAGGTTGTAAAAGATTTGAAAGTTACCTTCATCCCATCTATCACTTTCTTCATAGAAAAAAGATTTTTCGTTCCTTTGATTGGATCTATTTTGCTGAATTTTGGCTGAATTGCATCGACTGTAAATAAAAATCCAAATTGAGCTAATGCGGCAACAACACCTGCAATCGCGACAACAATTGCAAGAGGCATAATAATTAAAAGGAACTCTCTGATAGTTACTATCGCAATATCAACCATAAAGAGTTTATCAAGAGGCATTCCGATAAGGGAAAAATAGTATTTAAAGAGAAAAAAAACATGCGCGGTCATATAAGGAAAGAGCATTAAAAAAGAGAGTAATGCCACAAAAAGAGTGATAACCCCAGATGCATCTTGAGACTTGGGAACATTCCCTTCCTTTCTGGCATCTTCAATCTTTTTGGCGGTGGGTTCTTCTGTTTTTTCCTGATCATCAGCCATTTAAAGTACCTTTTTTTGGCATGTGGAAATTGTTTGGCATGTGGAAAATTAATCTATCTTCATTGATAGGTCTATCCAATTTGCTTGATGGATTAAAGAGCCGCTGCTTATTGCGTCGACTCCTGTTTTTGCATATGCTTCTATGGTTTCAAGTGAGATGTTTCCACTCGCTTCTAAGAGGATATGTTTAAAGTTTTTATCTCTATAAGCTACAACTTCTTCTATCTCCTTGGGAGTCATGTTATCACACATTACAATATCACTTCCACATGCCATAGCCTCACATGCAATTTCAAATGTTTCCGCTTCGACTTCTATCTTTGCAGTAAAAGGAATCTGTTTTCTAGCTTGGAGTATATAGGAGTTCAAATCTTTGATTGTCTTGAGATGTGTATCTTTTATCATCAAAGAATCATCTAATCCCATTCTATGGTTTACTGCTCCACCTGTTCTTGTCGCGTACTTTTCAAAGAGTCTTAGCATAGGTCTTGTTTTTCTCGTATCTAAGAGTTTCACTCCATAGGGTTGCAAAATAGCAACATATCTGCTTGTAAAAGTTGCTATGGAGCTTGCATGTAAAAGCATATTTAAAAGAGTACGTTCTATCTTTAAAAGCGTGTGCGAATCTCCTTGGAGCGTTGCCAGAGTCTCGCCCTTTAGAAACTTTTCGCCATCCTTTTTCAGCCAGAGTATTTCAAAGTTTTCTAGCTTTGCTAAAACAGTGATGTACTTCACACCTGCAATAACGCCATCACTTTTAGCAATAATTTTTGCAGTAGCATCTACACTTGGCTCAACTAAAGCGTATAAATCACCTCGTCCAACATCCTCAGCCAATGTCGCTTTTACAAATGCTTCTATCATAGTGCCAACATTCTCTCTAGTGCTATTTTCGCCCATTTTTGTGTTTTTTCATCCACAAAAATCTCATTGATTGGCTCACCATCATCAATAGCTTTTAAAGTCAAATATAAATCTTCTAAAGTCGTTTCATTCATGGTTGGGCACTCTGGTTTTGTGGACGAGAGTACATAGGTATTTTTCTCTCTTAAACGGTTTACCATGTTAAACTCTGTTCCAACAGCAACTTTTTGCTCTACAGGCAACTCTTTTATAAACTTAATAAGTTGCGAAGTTGAACCTACAAAATCAGAAGCTTCACAAACAGCAGGGTCACACTCGGGGTGCGTTGCTATTAAAATTCCAGGATATTTTTTACGATAAAACTCAATATCTTCTACGGTAAAAAGCTGGTGAACAGAGCAAAAACCGTTATAACAGATAATATCCGCATCGATAGGATTCGTTCCATCGCCGATTACACAAGATTTGAGTCCCATCTGGTTTGCTATATTTTGACCTAAACATCTATCTGGAACGAAAAGGATTTTTTTACCCTCTTTGAGCGCTGTTGTTATAATAGTTTTCGCATTGGAGCTTGTACAGACCATACCGCCCATTTCGCCTACTTTTGCCTTCACTTCTGCATTGGAGTTTATGTAGGTAATCGGGAGAATATTCTCTTTTAAAATACCATAATCTTGCATGAATTTTACCGAGTCATCATAGTAGAGAGTATCTATCATTCTCGCCATCGCACAACAAGCGATTTTTGGCATAACGACTCTTTTGTTTGGACTTAAAACTTTAACACTCTGCCCCATAAAACCAACTCCGCAAAAGAGTACAAACTCCGCAGTATCATCTCTTGTTTTTATTGCAAGTTCAAGGGAATCACCTGTAATATCTCCCATCTCAAAAACTTCATCTCTCTGATAAAAATGCGCAACAACCGTCACACTGAGTTTATCTTTTAATGCATTGATTTTCTCTTTTAATTCTTCGTTCGTAAATTGCAAAAAAGGTTCCTTATTTATAGTCGCGTTATTATATCAAAATAAAAAAACAACTTCTCGTTTGGCATGTGGAAACGATTATTTCTTTTGTGTAGAAAATTCAACTCTGATAGTAGAAGTTGCAATCCTCTTAAAGAGTGAGATTGTTTTTTTATAGGGCATCCATTTTATGAGAAAAGTAGCCAGTGCTTCCCATAAGGAGACCCAAGCCGCAACTGTCAACCCCTCAGCAACTACAGCTGTAACGACACTTGTATCTTCTGCTAAGTTCTTGTTGATAATTACTGACAAAGTAGCTAGCACAACGCCTATAAGAAGTAAAATCAGAGATGTCCTAATCATATCACTCATTTTTCTCGCTTCTAACTCTTGCATATAGATAAAAAAGCTATTTACACTGTTTTTCACTCTTGATATAGATGCATCACTCGCCATCACTTCAAGGTTAAACTCTATTATAAACTTTTCTTGCTCTATCTCTTTGACACTCTCTATGATATATTCAACCAAATCATGGTTCAAATCTTTTTTTAAGAAAGTAGATTTTTTGTCAAAATCATCATATAAATCTTCTATTTTTGTAGCCGAGATGGCAATGATAACTTCATTCTCTGCTGTGCGTTCATATCTTTCAATTATTTTTCTTTTCATCATGAAGCCTTCCAAATCATATTAGTAAAAATTTTACCTTAAATCTGTGCTTTTTTACTGTTTTAACTTCTTTACATATAGTAATGGAGAATTTTTATCCGATTGTAATTTTATATTACGTAAGATGTTGCACTTTAGAATTAAAGGCAAGAGACTCAATGAGTGAATATGGCAATATAGATATATTATGGATGATGTTAACAGGATTTTTGGTGTTTTTGATGCAGCTTGGATTTGCACTCGTTGAGACAGGAACTGTACGCTCGAAAAATACTATCAATGTTGCTATGAAAAATCTCATAGATACCATTATGGGTGTAATTGTTTTTTGGATTCTAGGCTTTGGACTGATGTTTGGAACTGACAGTTTGGGCATTTTTGGAACAAGCCACTTTTTTATTGATGGAGAAGATTTCAATGTCAATGCCTTTTTCTTCTTTCAGGCAATGTTTGCAGCAACAGCCGTAACAATTGTCTCTGGTGCAGTAGCTGAGAGAATCAAATTTAATGCCTATGTTCTTGTTGCCATTATAGTTACGGGGATTATCTATCCAACTTTTGGACACTGGAGCTGGGGTGAAGGTGGTTGGCTTAAAAATCTTGGCTTTAGTGATTTTGCAGGCTCTACCGTTGTTCACTCCGTAGGTGCTTGGATAGGACTTGCTGGAGCGATTCTACTTGGTCCGAGACTTGGAAAATTCCGAAGAGGGAAAGCGCTCTATTTTGCTCCAAGTAATCATAACTTCATAGTTTTTGGTGTTTTTATCCTCTGGTTTGCTTGGTTTGGATTTAACGCAGGTTCGCTTATTATTTACGATAAATCTGTCTCTAAAATTCTACTAAATACACTCATAGGCGGAGCATTCGGTGGACTTGCTGCCTACATCATCTCTCTCTTTTTCAAAGAGAGAATCGGTGTTGAAATCTTTAGTTTTGGAATTATTGCGGGGCTTGTTGGGATTACGGCAGGCTGTAATGAGTTTTCAACTCCAGTCGCTGCCTTTGTTGGCTTTATTTCCGCAGTCGTGATGTTTACGACTGATCAGTTACTTTTAAAAATCATGAAAGTAGATGACCCGCTAAGCGTTGTAAGTATTCACGGTTTTGCTGGTGTCTGGGGTACGATGGCTGTAGGTTTCTTTGCGAGCTTACCAGAGAATATGAGCAGAGGAGAGTTTATAGGTGTGCAACTTATAGGAGTGGCGAGTGCCTTTGTCTTTGCTTTTACCTTAGGCTTGCTTCTATTTGGGAGTTTGTTAAAATTTAATGCGCTACGCGTCTCAAAAAAGCATGAAGTCATCGGTCTCAATGTAGCTGAACACAATGCAAGAATGCCATGGGTTGAGACGATAGAGAGTATTATAAAAATCATGAAGTCAGGAAACTTTAACGGAAAAGTGCATGAGGAGAGATATACTGAAGTCGGAATCGTTGCCAGATTTTTCAACTATCTTCTCTCACTCCTCAATCAAGAGCAGTTAAAGCTAAGAAATTCAAACATAAACTTAAAAAGAGAGTCCATCACCGACCCTCTGACAAAAATCATGAATCGACGAGGGTTGTATGAAAAAGTACTTCAAAAAAATCCTTACCGTGATAAAATTTCTATTGTTATTTTGGATATAGATAAGTTCAAATTGGTCAATGACACTTATGGACACAGTGTGGGAGATGAAGTCATCAAAACGATTGCTGCGATTATAGCTCCACTCCTCCGTCAAGAGGATTACTTCGCACGATGGGGTGGAGAGGAGTTTGTAGTCACACTTCGAACCAGAAACCTTCTCATCGCGCAAGAGAGTGCAGAGAGACTTAGAGCAAAAATAGAGAGCACCACTTTTGAGCATGTCGGCAGAGTAACCTGCTCCTTTGGTGTGAGTAGCCCTAAAGATGAAAACATGACTTTAGAGGCGATAATAGAAAATGCAGATAAAGCACTCTATGAAGCAAAAAGATTGGGTAGGAACAGAGTCTGTTCTTGGTAGAACTAAAAGAGTAAAAAAATCTTGGCATGTGGAAATATAGATTTTTATTAGATTATAAATATATATGAAGTAAGATGTCGCAATTATAACGTTAAGGTATTGTATGGATTTTTTATTTAACACAAATGTTCAATTTTTTCTAGCAGCGTATCTTGTTGGTGGGATTCCTTTTGGTCTTCTCCTTGCGAAAAAGTTTGCAGGTGTCGATGTCAAAGCAAGTGGAAGTGGAAGTATCGGTGCTACGAATGTATTAAGAGTTGTAAAAGAGAGCAATCCCGCTCTTGCTAAAAAACTTGGAGCGGCAACACTTGCACTTGATGCAATCAAAGGGGTGCTTGTTTTACTTGTTGCTTCGATTTTAGGCGTTAGTGAAGCAACACTTTGGGGGATAGCAGTACTAGCTGTGATTGGTCACTGTTACTCTCCTTACTTAAACTTTGAAGGTGGAAAAGGTATCGCTACTGGTATGGGTGTTATGATGTTTATGCTTCCTTACGAGACACTCATCGCTCTTGTAGTTTGGGCTATTGGCGCAAAAACTATCCGTATCTCATCCGTATCCTCTCTTACAGGAGTAACTGCTCTTTTAATTTCGAGCTTTTACATTCACCCTGAAATGGCACATGCACCTGTTGTATTCATAGTCTTTTTACTTTTTTACAAACATCTGCCTAATATCATTCGTCTCTTTAAAGGCCAAGAGAAAAGAGTAGTTTAATGACGATTTATATTGAAGATTTGAAATTCCAGTGCATCCTTGGAATTTTAGATTTTGAGAGAACTACTCCGCAAGATGTTCTTATTAACCTCACATTAGAGTATGAGTACACAACTGAGTTTATAAACTATGCTGAAGTTGTTCATTGTATAAAAATGGATTTAATAGAGACTAAATATCTACTCATTGAAGATGCTCTAAAGAGTCTCTCTCAAAAATTAAAAAAAGAATTTTATCTCATAGATTCTATGAAAATAAAGATAACAAAACCATCTATATTACCCGAGTGCAGGGTAAGTGTAGAGAGCCATTCAACCTTCAAATCTTAATCTAATGTTAAAGTTTTTTTAAATTAAATTGAAAAAAACTTTAAACTAACCTAAAATTATGGTATGATTCCGCCAAATTATTTACATTATAGGACATTATTCATGCGTATTCTTATTATAGAAGATGAAGTTACATTAAACAAAATGCTTGCAGAGGGACTGAAAGAATATGGTTACCAAAGCGATGTTGTTGAGACTCTTAAAGATGGTGAGTATTATTTAGATATTCGTAATTATGATTTAGTCCTTATGGATTGGATGCTTCCAGATGGAAATTCTGTTGACATTATTGGTGATATTAAATCTAAAACTCCAAAAACTGTTGTTGTTGTAATCTCTGCTAGAGATGACAATGAGAGTGAAATCGAAGCCCTTAGAAGTGGTGCGGATGATTATATTCGTAAACCATTTGATTTTGATGTTCTTGTGGCTCGTATTGAGGCTAGACTTCGTTTTGGTGGAAGTAATATCATTGAAATCGAAGACCTTATTATTAACCCTGAAGAAGAAAAAATTACTTACAAAGAGCAAGAGATAGAACTTAAAGGGAAACCTTTTGAAGTACTTACTCACTTAGCTCGTCACCGTGACCAAATTGTATCTAAAGAGCAACTGCTTGACGCAATCTGGGAAGAACCAGAATTAGTAACTCCAAATGTAATTGAAGTTGCGATTAATCAAATTAGACAAAAGATGGATAAACCATTAGGAATCACTACAATTGAGACAGTTCGTCGTCGTGGTTACCGTTTCTGTTTTCCTAAAGAAATAAACTAATTTATCTCTCCGCTTCAGCCCTTTTGGGCTGATTTTTAAAACCCTTATCTTTTTAAATTTACTTTTGTTATAATTGCACACAATTGTCATTTAAGGTTTAGTATGTCAGCAAAAAGAAGTATTAGACGCAGTTTTCTTATTAAACTTATATTTGCTTCTCTCTCTCTTATCTTTTTATTCTCATCCATTTTATATTTTTACATTGAACAATCTATTTATGATGAAAAACGTCAAGAGTTACGCCAAGTAGCAAAAAACATAGCAAGTAACAAATCACTTTATCAAGCTGATACACTAATGTCAGACTCCTATCTAAACTTAAGCGTTGAAATTATCTACCTTAAAGCTCCAAAAGCAGATGTAGATACTTATGAATCTACTAGAAATAACAAAACGTACCTCATATTTATTTATCCTTTTAATATCAATGACATAAGCTACTTGAAAATAACAAAAGAGATTACTCCGATGAAGTTGCTTCTGCACAAAATTCTTAACTATATATTCATTATAAATATCGCTGGATTTATTCTTGTTATCCTTTATGCGATAGCCCTCTCAAAGATGCTCGTTATTCCTGTACAAACCCTCTCTTCGAGATTATCCAATATGAATGAGCACTTGATGAAACCCATAAAGACAAGTGAGTTACCAGAAGAGTTTGAACCTCTTGGAGCTACTATCAACCATTTTATTGCAAGAATCCAAAACTTTGTGAAGTATCAAAAAGAGCTCTTCATAGGTACTGCGCATGAACTCAAAACTCCTCTTGCAGTTATAAAGTTAAAAAATCAGGTTACACTCATAAAAACACGCTCACCCCAAGAGTATATTGAGGCATTAAAGGTTACAAATAAAACAGTGGATGAGATGAATATCATTGTCTCTAATATTCTAAATATAGGGCGCCAAGAGGGTGCACAACTTGATAAACCTATTCAAGTAGATGTTATCTCTGTCTTAAAACAAAAAGCAGATGATTTTAAACTTTTAGCTGGGAATGAAGGAAAAACTTTACATATTTCTCTTGAGCCTCATAGTTTTATGGCAACACTTCAGGTCACTCTCTTAAATCAAATTGTTCAAAACTTTTTACAAAATGCTTTAAAATTCACTCCACCCAAGAGTTCTGTAACGATTAGAAGCTCTCTTAATAATGCCAAAGGGCTCCTTATTGAAGTTATCGATGAAGGGTGTGGTATTGATGATACTATAGACCTCTTTGCACCCTTTAAAAGACAAGGGAATAAGCCTGGTGTTGGACTTGGGTTATTCTTGGCAAAAAGTGCGGCAGATGCCTTGGGAGCAAAAATAACACTTCACAATAGAGAAGATGGTATAGATGGAGCAGTTGCTTCATTACAATTAAACGCACAAACTTTTGTGCATTAATCCAATAAACATATATAATTAAACAAATTCAAAAATAATAAAGCTTAATTGCGATATAAATCGAACACAAAATGATATATAAATAGATCTAATAATACTAGAATCTAAAAACAAGGTTTATAATGGCTCTAATAATAAATGATGAATGTATAGCATGTGATGCATGTCGTGAAGAGTGTCCAACGACAGCGATTGAAGAGGGTGACCCAATTTACTTTATTGACCCAGATAGATGTACTGAGTGTGTCAACATATATGACGAACCTGCATGTATCTCTGTTTGTCCTGTTGACTGTATTGTCCCTGATAAAGATAATGTTGAATCCATAGCAGAGCTCCAGTTCAAATATAAAAACCTCCAAGACGAGGATTAAAGCTCCTTTATGGCAAAACGCGTCGCAGTCATAGACATTGGTTCCAATTCAGCTCGAATGGTTGTCTATGAAAAAAGTAGCCGTTTTGCTTTTCATCTGCTTCATGAAGCAAAAAGCAAAGTAAGACTTTCGGAAAATGCATACAAAAACAGTGGAAACCTCCAAGCGTTACCAATGCAGAGAACCTTTGACACTCTCTCAGATTTCATTCATATCGCCAACTCATTTAAAGCAAGAAAAATTTTATGTGTTGCAACTTCTGCACTTCGAGATGCCCCAAACAAAAAAGATTTTTTAAACAAAGTTTCAAAAGAGTTAAAATTAAATATCAAAGTAATAGAGGGTTCAAAAGAGGCTTATTACGGTGCTATTGCATGTGCAAATCTTCTTCCTCTACAAACAAATGCCATCAGCATAGATATCGGTGGTGGCTCAACTGAGTTTTCAATCATAAATGAAAAAAATGTCACCAACACTATCTCTTTAGAACTTGGAACTGTAAGACTCAAAGAGCTCTTCTTTGATAAAGATAAGATAGAAGAAGCTACTGCTTATATAGACTCCCAGTTAGAACGCCTAGAGAACTTTGAAGCCACTACAATTATCGGTATAGGCGGAACATTCAGAGCAATTTCTACTGCAATCATGCAGCAACAAAAGTATCCCCTCAATAAACTTCATGGCTTTGAGTGTTCTTCTATAGATTTTAAAGATTTTATAGTCTCGATTTTAGAAGCAGATGAAGTAGGACTAAGCAACCTTAGCATCAAAGAGGAGAGATTTGATGTTATAAAACCTGGCGCTTTGATACTAAGCAGATTGTTAAAAAAACTCACGGCAGAGAAGATAATTACAAGTGGTGTGGGTGTGAGAGAAGGTGTTTATCTCGCAGATTTACTCAGAGGCTCTAAAGATAAATTCCCTGCAAACTATAACACTTCAGTCAAATATCTGCTTGATGCTTATATAAGTGAAAATAACTACTCAAATCAACTTAATCTTATAAGTAAAAAAGTATTTGATTTAATGCATACACATCTCAATATAGATGCTTCCTACCGATATGAACTTGGTATTGCGGCAAAGCTCAACCCTATTGGGACAAGCATTCACTTTTTCTCAAAGAATAAACATAGCTACTACTTGATTCAGAGTGCTTTAGAGTATGGTTTTACACATTCTCAGATAATGCTTATAGCAACGCTTACAAAGTATGCTAGAATCAAGCTACCATCCAATTCACATATCAATAAATATGCAATTTTACTTCCAGAATATAAAACTTTAGAAGCGCTATGCTATCTACTTTCATTAAGTATTGCCCTGCTAAGTCATCGACCTCTAAACATAGATTTTGAATTAACATTTGATAATGGTGTTTTGAAAGTTGTTCCAATACAAGCAGGTAAAAATTTATATTTAAGTAGAGAATCTGTAAAAAGATTAAATTCTCTTACAGATTTAAAAGTAGAAATTTAAAATCTTTGTCCCATAGTAAACTCAAAGCCAGTCGTTTTATCCCCAACTTCTGGGTTAATTGCTTTAGAGAACATAAACTGTATAGGACCAACTGGAGAGAACCACTCCAACCCTGCCCCATAACCCCCACGAGAGAACTCATCTATAGAGTTTTCACCGATAAAGCCCCAGTCAAGATAGGTAACTAAACGCATCTTCGCTTTTGGAACAAGAGGAAAACTCAGTTCAAGATTATTTGAAAAAGTCTGTGTAGCGCCTACTCTTCTTATATACCCATTAGCTTCAGTCGTTGTTGGAGCTATAGAGTAAGATTGATACCCTCTTACACTGCCCATTCCACCCATATAAAACTTCTCAGCAATTGGCATGTATCCTGTGTCCACTCCATAGTAGAGTCTTGCTTTATATCTAAAGATAACATCCATGCCTACATACTCTTCCAAGCCTATAAATTTTCCAAAATTTGTTCTACTTTTAAAATAATTCGCATCCGCACCTAGTCCTGATTTTTCAAAACTTTGGCTTAGAGTAAAGCCTTCGCGTGGAAGATAATAGTCATCTGTATTATCAAAGCTTAAGTTCATACTCACAGAACTTTTTCCATAATTTTCAAAATATTGATTTGTAAGATTATTGTCAAAAGCTGCATCTAAAATATAAGTGTTACCTGAATAGTTATAGCCCATGTAACCAGAAATATGTCTAGAAAATTTATGCCCGACTCCTGTACTTAGACCATCTGATTTTACTGTATAGCCACTTGTTTCATAATATGCAATCGATTTAAAGAGACTAAAATTACCACTAAAGTCACTATCATTGAGTCTTGGATTTGAGATATTAAAAGAGTAGTTCTCAGTCGTTTCTGATCTCTCAAGTTTTACACCTACATCGATACCTGAGCCCCAGATATTTTTATCACTAAGTCCAACATTTACTAAAAATCCACTTGCACTTCCATACCCACCACCAAGCTGAATATTTCCAGTTGGAGCTTCGCTAACCTTTACGACTAAGTCTATTGTTTGGTTATCTACTCGCTTCTCTTCTATCGTGTTGCCCTCAAAAAAGCCAAGACGACCAAGAGAGTTACGAGAATCTTTTAAATCAGTTAAAGAGTACATATCTCCAGGTCCTAGATAAAGCTCTCTTCTAATTATTCTATCAAGTGTTCTTGTGTTCCCTGAAATAACAACATTTCTTATTTTAACTTTGTCACCTGGAGTAATCTTAAAAACAACCTTCACAGTTTGATCTTTTTTATTTTTTTGCAGGTCTGGAACTACCTGAACAAAGGCATAACTTAAATCAGCAATAATGTTTTTTATTTTATCTGCATCATCACGAAACTTATTGATATTAAAAGGTTCACCTTTTTTCAGTTTTATAACTTTTTGTATCTCACTGTTATCGATGACACTTTTTGTTTGGCTAATCTCTACATCGCTAATAGTATAGACCTCACCCTCTTCAATTTTATAGCTCATTTTTGCTTTGTAACTATCAAGATTTACTCGCACAAACGGCACATCTACTTTTGCATCCAAATACCCATGTTGCATATAGACATCACGGATTCGTAAAGGGTCATACTCTAAATCAGCAAGACTCATTTTTCCATCATTTCTCCCAAAGAACCATCCCATAAACTGATGCTCTTTGTTAGCAACAACATCATCAAAAGCATATTGGTCAAGACCTACAAGACCTGAAAAGTCAACCTTATCTATGATGATTTTTTCTCCCTCATTCACATAAAAAGTAACTTTTATGCTTCCATTATCAAGATACTCTTTTTCTATCTCAACAACTGAATCTATTTTTCCATCTTTAGAGATAGCCGCTTCAATTCTTTTTTTTGCAGCTTCAAGCTTTTTCTCATCATACAAAGAGCCTTTTTTTATCTGAATTACAAACTCTTTTGTCTCAGAATCATTCTCTTTCCAACCTTTAAGTTCTATCTTGGAGATAATGGCTTTCTCTTTAAAGTGATAGGTTAATTTCCCACTATTCTCATCCACCCAAACATCATCAAAATAACCTTGTTTAAAATAGTTTTGGATTGATTTATCGATTGCTTCAATATCAACAGTGTCACCGACTTGAAACTCAAGCATTCTAAGTGCAACGGATTCAGATATATGAACCATGCCCTCGTAATTTATAGATTTAATTGTTATGGCTTGTAAACTGATACTCAGCAGGGTTAGCAGTGTTGCTAAAAATATTCTCATTAAGGTTCCATCATTGTAAAATAAGAAGAGATTCTACCTACTATGAGGTTAATCTTAAGTAAATTTTGTATAATTCACTACTTTTAATGAGAGAGAAGATATGAATGTAGCAATTATAGGGCTTGGTTTAATGGGTGGCTCCTTAGCCCTGAGTCTAAAGCACTTGGATTTTATTACAACTATCGTCGGATGTGACCACAATGAACAACATAAAAAGGATGCTCTCAAACTCAATTTAGTCGATAAAATTGTAGAGTTTGAAGAGGTAAAAAAGTGTGACGTTATCTTTTTGGCAATTCCAGTCAATGGGATTATCTCTGCTTTAAAAAACTTAACAGATGTTCCTCAGACAACAACAATTATAGACTTAGGAAGTACAAAAGAGCTCATAGTCTCTTCTGTTCCTGCAGGTTTAAGAAAAAACTTTGTAGCTGCACACCCTATGACAGGTACAGAGAACTTTGGTCCCTATGCCGCTATTGAAGGTTTGTATGATGGTAAGGTTGTCGTTTTATGTGACTTAGAGGAGAGCGGTGTGCTTCAAAGCAGTGTTGCTAAAAAGATATTCAAAGCACTTGGTATGAAAAAATACTTTATGAAAGCGCATGAGCATGACCGCCATGCGGCTTTCATTTCCCACATGCCACATGCTATCTCCTATTCACTTGCAAACAGCGTTATGAATCAAGAGAACAAATATAATATTTTAGCTCTTGCTGCGGGTGGTTTTCGCTCTATGAGTAGGCTTGCAAAGAGTTCTCCAAACATGTGGGAGGATATTTTCAAACAAAACAAATCCAATGTACTCGAAGCAATTGAACTCTTTGAACATGAACTCTCACGATTGAAAAAGAGTATCAAAGATGAAGATTGGGAAAGTGTAAACAAAATGATGGCTGATGGACATAGACTTCATGATATTTTAGACTAATATATAACTCTTTTTTACATCTGAATATTATTTCTTCCATTTTGTTTTGCTTTGTATAAGAGTTCATCTGCTTTTCTATAAAATGCATCTACACTGCTCGTGTCACTCTCTTTTATAATACACATTCCCATAGAGATAGTTAAAAAACTTGAAGCTTTATTACCACTATGTTCTATGTGTAAATCTTCAATGTTTTTAAGAAGTTTTTCCATAAAAGGCGAAGCATCTTCCTCTCTTTTGATATTAAAAATGATGCCAAATTCTTCTCCACCTAGTCTAAAAGTAGAATCATTTGGACGATGAATATGCGCGCGTAAAGCATTTGCAACTTGCTTTAAAGCTTCATCACCTTTTTGGTGTCCATACGTATCATTGTACTCTTTAAAAAAATCTATATCCATCATCACAAAACAGAGAATCGTATTGTGTCTTTGTGAATTTTTTATCATTATTGGAAACATTTTCTCAAAATAGCCTCTATTATAGAGATTGGTCAAAGCATCTGTCTTTGAGAGTTTTTCAAACTCTTTTTTATCTGTAATATCATGAAGTATATTTGTATATTGAGCTTTATTGAGGCCATCAGGATGAAGGGAAAACTCTAACCATTTTGTCTGAGCATTTACTACTTTTTTAATTTCGCCCCTCCAACAATTCCCTTGTTTCATTATATTTCTAATCTCTGAACGCTCTTTAGGTGTACATTCACTTAGTAAAAAGTACTCTTGTGTTTGTAATAACTCCTCTTTAGAGAGCTTCATATATCTCGCCAAGGCTGTGCTAGCATCAATTATTTTAAAGTGAGAATCGACAATGACATTCATTATGTTTTCATCAATGACATGCAAATACTCTTGTATTTTTTTATCTCTGGTTAAAATATTTCTCACCAAGAAAGTAAAAATAGAGAGTGCCATAAGTAAAATAGAGACCAAAAGAAGAAGAATGGTTTTTTTTGCTTTTGCCTCAGCTTCAAGTGTTTGTTCATGAACAGAGGCCGCTACATTGTCTGCAAAAAGCACTAAAGTATTGATTTGTAATTCTAACTCAGCAATATATTTAGCACCTTTACCTTTTGTTATCCTAAATGCTTCTTTTTGTTTACCATTTTGCATTAAAGAGATAACTTCATCTCTAATGGGTTCCCAATGAACGAAGGTAACATAACTTTTTTGAATATCTTTTTGATCACCTAAATATTTTTGAAAGATAATATCAAACTGCTCAAAAATAATTTTTTGCTTAGCCTCTATCAGCTCTTTGGCTATCCTAATCTCATCACTACTCTGGGCAGAAGCTATATCTTTCATATAACTGTGCATTGAAACTATATTGGCTTGAATAATTTTAGAGGCGTTAGAAACTGCATAGGGGTGCTCATAGAGTTTGTTATTAAGCTCAGATAAAACAGCTATTTTGTCAATAGAAACAAAGCCTAAAAGAATTAAAAATATAAAATTCACTAAAAATGCAAACACTATTTTATTCATCCTAAGTGCCCCTTTAAGTCATCACCTCAAATAATAGTACTATAAACTTATTTGATTTTTAAAGATTAAGTAGTTTTAACTTATCTTATATCTTTTTAAGCACTCTTTTAATGTTTGTTTATTGTAATGTAACGCAGCATTTTCATAGATGTTTTTTTCTAAAATATCTATGATTTCTTGAACTTGTACATCATTTTTATAAGGCAAAAGTTTTACTAAAAGTATTTTTGGGTCTTTGATGGAAACATTTTTTTCTTTCTTCAATAGTTTCCATGGTCTAAGGAGCATCAATACAATTCCACATGCTAAACCTGCTAAAAAACCAAGGACAACCCAAGTGAGATTAAACTCCTTTGGAGGAGATGTTACTACCGCCTCATCACTCTTTTGCTCTTCTCTTTTAATAACCAACTCTTCTTTAGGTTTTGCATTTTTTACTTTTATCTCTATCTTATTTGTTGCGATAGTTTGAATCTTTTTTCTTTGAGGGTTAAAGTACTTTAAGGTAAAGGGTGCGATTGTGAAATCTGTGTCAGAGACAAATGCCATTTTCTGCGTTAAGAGGCTTTTTTGCAGAACAATCTTTTCATCAAAAACACTTACCCCATCTATGTAGGGTTTAAAAGTTTTAATATCTTCTAAATTCCCCTCTCCTTTGACTTTAAGCATGACATTTACCGCTTCATTTGCATTAATTTCGCTTTTATCAACAGTTGCTTCTATTGTAAAATCTCCGACTAAAGAGATACCTGCAGGCAAAGGTTTGACTTTGAGGTCAAGTTTATTGGAGAAGTAGCTCTTCCATTTGATATTTGGAACCCAAGCACCCCAACTATCCACACTGTTACTTCTTGAGGCAATTCTCATCTGTGCAGGAGTTATCGTAACATTTCCATCTCTTTGAGCAGACATCTGATAGCTTAAAGTTGTGATGGTGTACTCTCCATCATCCGAGCGAACTGGGTCGGATTCAGACTTAATCCAAAAACCTTTTAACTCTGGCGCTACAAATTTACTATCCACTGCCTGCGCCCCTTTTTTCTGTTTTAAGAGGAGCGTAACTGAAAAGGGTTCGCCTACAAAAACCTCCTCTTTATCACTCTCAAGCGTTAAGATAAAATCTGCATCTTTTGCAGCACGCATCGCTTTAACTTCAAGAGAAACTCCATTGCTCACTTCTGTTTTTCCATCAATTTCAACTTCAACAGGCTTTATCTCACAACTTTTTTGAGGCATAAATTTATAACTTAAAATATAACTTTTTTTATAATCTCCATTGACCATCTGTATGCTTGTTTGAGAGGCGGTTGAGATAATATCACTCTCACACAAGATATTTATCTGTGGTCTTTGGATGTTTTCTCCTGAGATTGTTAGATTATAGGTAACCATGTCTCCAACAGAGACACTTTTGTCACTTAGAGTTGCTACAACAGATGCATCTACAGCATGTGGAATTAAAAATAGAAGGAGTAGAATCTTACCAAGGTTTTTCATTTAAATTTTCCTCTTTAGGTTTTTGTTTATTGAGTTTGTAAAGGTATGTATTTTTTTGCGTATTGAGTTCATTTATCCATTTTTGCTCTTCTGCATCACTCATCCCAGCAGGCTGTTGTTCAAGGTTAGCAGAGGCTTTTTCATTACCTTTATTTTCCTCTTTATCAGACTTTTGTGCCTCTTGCTTCTCTTTCTCTTTTTGCTCTTTCTCTTGCGTTTTATCTTTCTCTTGGCTCTTGGAAGCCTCTTTTGATTTCATATCATTAGGCTTTTGTTGCTCTTGTTGCTCATCTTTTTTATTTTGACTTTTTGACTCTTTATCTTGCTTTTGCTCTTTTTCTTTAGAGTCCTTCTCTTTATCAGAATCTTTTTGCTCTTTCTCTTTTGAATCTTTGTCACTAGACTCTTTTTTCTCGCCACTCTTGTTATCTTTGTCGTTCTCTTGTTTATCTTGCTTTTTATCTTCTTTATTCTCTTGTTTTTGAGACTCTTGCTTTTGCTTCTCAATAAACTTTTTGACCTCTTCTAAATTTTCTCGAGTTTGCTTATCCTCTTCTATCTTTAGAGACTCTGTATAAGCTTCTACAGCCTTTTGCAGACTCTCTGATGTTGCCTGTTTTACATACGCATTTCCTAGATTAGCGTATTTTTTTGCAGCGGAGGAAGCATCCTCAAAGTTTGCCTGTTGATACGCTTCAATCGCCTCATCATACTTCTCTTGTTTATAGAGAGCATTTCCTTCATTGTAGTAACTGTTTGCATTTTTATTTGACTCTGCATACTCTTTATAAAGTTGTGCAGATTTGTTGTAATCCCCTGCTTCATAAGCCTCTTTTGCCTCAGCTAAATCCATAAAGTCTAAGATACCTGCTTCGGCATGTGGATTTGTAAATAGAAGTGCAAAAAGGATAAAAGCAGAGGGCAAACGAAGCTTTTCTCTCGTGGTCATTGAACTCGTAGCAAGTAACAAAAGAAAGAGTGCCAAACCCACTGGATAGTAAAAGAGTGCAACATATCGCTGCACATCTTCACTCTTTAACTCTTTTTGCTCACTCTTGGCTTCTATCTCTTGAAGCATCGCTTTTATATCGCTCTGTGACTTGGAGTTTTGGATGTAAACACCGCCTGTGGAAGTCGCCAACTCTGCGATATTCTCATTTAACTTTGAGATGATAATATCGCCCTTATGCTTGATAAAACTCCCATTTGCAAGTTTGATAGGTGCACCTTTCGTTGTACCGATTCCCAAAACAAACAGCGTTATATTTTTCTCTTTTGCACTCGCTATCTCTTTGGAAAAATCTCTGCTATCTCCCCCATCACTTAGAACAAGAAGGTATTTTTTGTTTTTCTCATCAAGTGAATGACTGACAACCTCCAACATACTTAAAAAATCCGTTCCTTTTTCTGTAATAGAGTCACTGTTAAGTTGAGAGAGCAAAAAGCTCACAACACTGTGGTCAAAACTAAGCGGAGAGACAAGGTAGGAGTTCTTCGCAAATGCGATAACGCCTATACGCTCATTTGGCGCAAGTTTAAGCAGTTCAAGTGCCTTCTGTTTTGCCAACTTTAAACGGTTTGGATAGACATCTTCAGCCAGCATCGAGTCAGATATATCTAAGGCAATCATAATATCTGCGCTCTTTGCTTTGACTTTAACTACGCCATCTTTGATAACTGGCTGGGCAAGTGCCACGATGATACAAACTCCTATCAATAAAAAGAGTGCATTTCTCGCTTTGAGCGTAAGTGCATTGGAACTTACTCTAAGTTTTTGAATCACCTCGTCACTAAAAAAATGAGAATGCGTCTCTTTTTGCGTAATCAAAAATCCAAAAAGTATCAAGAGTGGTGGCAACATATAGTATAAAAATTCTGGATGTAAAAAAGTCATCTATGCACCTCTCTTGTTTCTTAAAAAGACATAGAGCATTAAAGAGATAAGTGCGATAAAAAGAGGATATACATAGTAGTAGTTCAGGTAAGTAAAACTCTCATTTTTTATCTCTGATTTTTCAAGTGTATCTATCTGTCTGTAAACCTCTTGCAACTCTTTTGCTGTCGAAGCGCCAAAAGCAACACCACCTGTACTATCTGCTACCTCTTTTAAAACTGCTCTGTTGTACTCATGTGGCAGACCAATACCAATCGGATAAACCTTGATAGACTCTTTTTTTGCCATATCAATTGCCACATCAATAGGAAATCTATCTATCTCTTTCGTGCTGTACCCATCTGTAAGAAGGATAATCACCTTACTTTTGGACTCTGTCATTTTAAGCAAGTTAACACCCTGTGCCAAAGATTCATAGAGTGCCGTATATTTTCCAGCCATTCCGATTTGAAGTTGTGACACGATTTTATTTAAGATATAGGCATCGTACGTGAGTGGCGATGCTATAAAAGAGTACTCTCCAAAAACTACTAAGCCGATATTGTCATTTTTTCTTTTGCTTATAAAATCACTCACAATACTTTTAACAACATCAAATCTATTAAGCTCCAAGTTAGCACTATCAAAACCTTTAGCCTGCATCGATTGCGAAGCATCCAAGATAAGCGCTATTTCATAACCATTTTTTGGATCCAACTCAAAAGTTTCATCTTTTACAGGAGACATCAATGCTAAAATAAGCATTATTATTCCAAGCCACTTGAGCAGAAAAAGGAGTTTGGAGCGTGAAACAGAGTTTTTTAAAAACTGCTCTGTATGTGGAAAATAAAGCGATGGCATTCGCATTCTACATACTGTTTCACAAATAATAAATAAAAAGATAAGTAAGATTAGTCTTGGAAACTCAAAGTATAAACCCTCAAACATCTAATATGCCTTTATATAACTCTATGTAAGCAACAGTTTCAGCATCAAAAACATCCACATTTTTTTTGTATTTGTAGGCTTCGAGTCTATTCATAACATTTTGATACATCTGTGCATGTCTTGCACTATCACGACTAAATGTCGCGCCATAGAGTGTCACTAAATATGCGGCTTTTTTTGTATCACTCAAATCAATACCATTGAGAAGTTTTTTATGCTCTTTTCGGACGTTAAAAGCCTTTTTTCTTTTGAACCACAAGTAGAGTAAGTAGACAATTACACATGCCACTAAAAACGCAACAGTTGAAAGAAACAAAAAGTAGTAAAATGAGTACTCCCCAATCTCGACAATTGGTTTTATATCATGCAGCGGTATATCAAAGTTTTGCATTATCTTCCCTCAAACAATCTTCTTAGCTCCACACTAGCACTGCTAGATGTATAAATCTTTGTAAAACGCACTTGATGTTTTCTAAAAGTATTATAGAGTTCATGGTCGTGTGCATGAACTTTTGCCGAGTAAGCTTTAACGCTCGATGCATTAAAATCACCCTCTAAAACTGCTCCACTCTCAGGATCCAACAAAGAGGAAAAACCCATCTCTGGTGGTGTCTCTTCTAGTAAGTCCCTCACAACAACGGCAACTACTTCATGTTTTTTCGCTAAAACTGCGAAATTTGGTATCTCAAAAAAGTCACCTACTACTACGATAAGCGACTTTCTTTTGAGCCTTTTATAAAGAGTATCTGCAATAAATTTGAAATCAACTTTCTGGTTGAGCGCATTGAAGTTTAAAATCTCATCCACACTCTTTTGAATCTGACTCATTTTTTTACTTGGTTTGAGTGCTGAAACCATCTTGTCAGTAAAGATATAGGAGCTGAGCAAATCACCATTTTTGAGTGTTGAAAAACTTAAAAGTGCGATGATTTCAGCGATGCTCTCTTGTTTAAACTTTTTAGAGCCAAAGTGAACACTCCCGTTTAAGACAGAGACGACAACCACATTCAACTCTCGCTCTTCACGAAAGATTTTTATAAAGGGCTTTTGCATCTTCGCGCTAATATTCCAGTCAATATGACGAATGTCATCACCTGGCATATACTCGCGAAGTTCTATAAAGTCATACCCTTCGCCTTGAAAGACTGAAGGGTTATTTCCGACCATTTCGCTAAAGACTTGGCGTCTTGCACGAACCAATATTTTTTGCAGTTTTGACATTTATGGAATCTGAACCGTCTCTAAAACTTTTTGGATAATTTCATCCGTAGTAATGCCCTCAGCTTCAGCCTCATAGGTTAAAACGATACGATGACGCATGAGCTCTTTGGCTACATAAGCAATATCCACAGGAGTAACAAAATCCTTCCCTCTTAAAAATGCCATCGCTTTTACAGCTTTAAACATATCTATACTTACACGAGGAGAAGCACCAAACTGAATAAAATCTTTGAGTTCTTCTAAGCCATATTGACTCGGATTTCTTGTTGCATTTACAAGTTCTATCATATACTCTTCAACTTCAGAGTCAATATGAACCTCTTTAACTTTTCTTTTCAACTCTATCAAATCATCATGTGTGAGAACTGCCTCAATACTCTCAAAACTTCCGCTTGAAATTCTTCTTGCAATCTCTAACTCTTCTTCTTTTGTGTTGTAATCTACTATGATTTTGAGCATAAATCTATCAAGTTGCGCTTCTGGGAGCTGATAGACACCCTCTTGTTCCACAGGATTTTGCGTTGCCATTACAAAAAATGGAGAATCAAGTTGAAAAGTTGCGTCTCCTAAAGTAACCTGCTGTTCTTGCATCACTTCAAGAAGAGCCGATTGCACTTTTGCAGGCGCACGGTTAATCTCATCTGCTAAAAGAAGGTTTGTAAAAATAGGACCTTTTTTGATTTTAAAACTATTGTTTTGAGGGTCGTAAATCTCAGCACCGAGAATATCTGAGGGGAGTAAATCTGGAGTGAACTGCGCACGTTTAAAGTTGAGTCCAAGTGCTTTGGCTAAGGCATTTACCGTTGTGGTTTTTGCAAGCCCTGGGACACCTTCAATGAGGATATGCCCTTCGCAAAGGAGTGCGATGAGTAAACCATCAATCATTTTCTCCTGACCTACAACTACTTTACTTACTTCTTTTTTAACTGTTTGTATTTTAGAAATCATAAATGGAGGACCTTATTTTAATGTTGGAAGATTATAACAAAATGGGGGTAAATATTTCGTAAATAACTGGCATGTGGAAATGGATTCCACATGCCAAATAAATGTGAGTATGTGAGTAACAGATTAGTGGTTTAACTCAACCCCTAAAGCTTCATTTAACCCTAGCTCTTTTATCTCTTGTTCGAAGTGTATGGAAGCATTTTTATAAACGCTCGATTTTGAACCGTTGTATCTCTCTTTAAGGATTATAGATTTTCCACCTATGTTTTGAGTCTGACTCACAACATCAATGTTTATCTTAAGCACAGCGATAGAACCACTACCTATGCTATCAGATGTTTGAACTTTTACAAGCACTGAATTAGCTTTTTTAACACCAGAGACCGAAAAGTTTTTCTGAGCTAGAAAGTTTTTTAGATGCTTCACAAAAGAAACAGAGTTTGCATCTCCGCTCACATAAAAGTTTAAACTCTTTTGCTCTTGAATAAAATCTGCTTTTATAAGAGAGATAAACTTCAAATAGCTCCCTTTATCAAATTTTTTCGCTGAGGACAACTTAGCTGCTATCAAAACAGTTGAGAGCATTGCATCTGCTTCTTTTGATAACTCTTGTTTGAGATTATACTTACTCAGAGTATCTTTTGAAGTCACAGAGGCTAACCTCAACTCCATACTACTCTTTTGAGCTGAGAGACTCTCCTCTAAACCTTGTGCAAACTTCTCTTTATCCGTTTTAATCATTACAGCAAACTCTTTATAGGAGATTCTATGTGATTTGATTACTTCGTAGTTATTGATTTGAATCTTGGCTACATCGGATTTTATTTTATTTGTCGAGCTATTATCGACATGATAATTATCTACTCTTTGTTGACTTTCAAAAGAGGACTCTATACTTACACCTAACTTTGAAACCATCTCTGAAAGTGCCGCTTTTACTGCACTCTCTCTATCTGCTTCAATAGCAACGCCATACACATACTGCGCATCATCCGTAACAGGAAGATTAACCCAAGCAGGAAGTGGCTCAGGTGCTTTTGGAGGTTGTGGAGCAGCTCCACAGCCCCAAAAAAGCAGGGGCAAAGAGAGAAGAAAGAGAAAAAAAAGTTTTTTGCTATTTAGCATTGATTTGTCTTTGCGCTTCATCTCTCTTAGCAATCATTCCATCAATTCGCATCATCGCTAAGTTTATCTCATCCACTGGTTTTACTGTAATAGAGTCTGCCAATTGATAGAGTTTTTTCGCATCATCAAAGTGCCCTTGAGCCTCTTTTACAACACCATTTACAAAGGCAACTACATAACTTCTTCCATCGAGTTCATTCATAAGTCCTGATAAAAGTAAATCTGCCTTATCAATTCTTCCTGCTTTTATGAATTCCAACGCGTTTGCAAAAGCTTGTTTTTGTGCATCAGTTACACTATCAAGTTCAATAGAGTCTAAGAGTGCTACTTGGAAATAAACATAGTGAGGAGTCAATTTATAAACAAATTCATCCGCAATATCTGAAGCCAATTTATTTAAAGCTTGTCCTTTTGAGAGAATTTGTTTTGGAGCAGTCTGTAATATACCAAAGAGTGCAGTGCCTTCTTTACATGAGTCTGCACTATAGTTTTTAGAGATACTGTCTCCATAGATAAGTGAACCTGTTTCAATATTCACAATATTGATGTTTGCAGAAACAGATGCTTGCGTTGTGTTACATGTTACATTGTAAAAGTTCCATCGCGCACAGCCACCCTCTTTATAGTAACTTAAACACTCTTTTCTCTCTTCTCTATATGAACCCGCCTCAGCATTCGCAGAGGCAATCTCACCATTAATCATAGCCTGTGCACCGATGAGTTTTCCGATTCTTGTAGATGTTTTTTCATCCATAAGCTCAGAGGATTGAAGTTTTTGCTCTGCAATCACTTTATTCACATCTCGTCTACTAAGAACTGTGAAATATTTTTGCTTATCAAGTTGATGTTTAGCCATCATTGTTTCAATCTTGCCTGCAAGGCCTACATTATCATGTCTGAAATTACTAACAGCCACCTTTTTCTTTGTTGCCATTGCACCGACTTCAGCTGGATTCAACGCTTTTATTTGCACTTTTTGTGCACAACCTGACATTAGTACTGCTAGAGCAGATATAGCTAATAACGCTTTTAGAGAAACCCTCATTATATTGTCCTTAAATTAAACTCGAAAGCAGTTTAGTTAAATCTTAGTTAAATTCATATAAATTAAATATTTATATTTTTAAAATCTTGCTTTTAATCTCCCTAAGCGAGAGTTCTTTTTTCTCCACCTGCGATATAAGTGCACTATACGCTTTAGAATCCTCAAGTGCCAAAAGTATAAGAAGTTCATCTACTGATTTTGCATTTTGAACCTTCTGTTGAAAGAGTAGATCTTTGGCATGTGGAACTGCTCTTTTTCTTAGTTTCATTTTTCCAACAAGAACACCTGCTAAAAAAGTGAGTGCAAAGTAGATATATGTTGAAAAATCCTCTTGAGTCTCTTCTTCTTTGTCTAAAAGCTCCTCTTTTGTAAAAGCCTTTTTTACGCTTACATTTATTGCATTCGCCTCTAACTCTTTAAGAATATTTTGCTCAATGTTAAAATAGGGTATTGTTACTTTAGGAATTGTAAACTCTTTCTCGCTTACAAAAGCAAACTTTTGACTCCAACTCCCGCTATAACCATCTTTGCTTAGTTCAAGGTTTTCTATCACTTTCTGAGAAAAAACTTTTACGCCCTCTATCTGAAAATCAAATGGCTTTAAAGCTTGAAAATTTCCAACACCGTTTATAGTTATCTGCATGTGGAAAGGTTCATACGCATTTACAGTTGGCTTCTCTTTTTGAATCTCCATAGTAAAGGTTCCAACTAACTCTGACTCCACTTTGCTAACATCAACAACCAGAGTTTTTAGTTGTTGTGTTGTGCTTGTAAACTGCGCCTCTTGTGCATTGTCTCTGCCTAAAATAGTTGAGTCAATCGACTCTTGTGTTGTCTCTTTCATCGTTACATTAAAGTCAAAATGAAGGGACGTGCTTCTCTTTGCAAAGGCAACAAATTCATAGCTATTGACCCTTTTGTTCCCCACTATCTGCTCACTCTCTTTTAAAAGTCTCAAGCTATAGTCATCACTCTCTCGCTTAGGATTGAACTCTATTGTGTAGAGTTCACTTGGGTCACTAAATTCGCAAACATACTTTAAGTAGATTGCTTCATTCACTTTTGCTGATGTTTTGTTCGCCGTAGCACTCCATTTGTAGGTTGAGGCTGAGATTTCCACATGCCAAACAACGACAAGAAGAAAAAGAAATCTACCAAGGTTTTTTTTCATCTACTCCCCTTTTATTAATAAGTTCATACTGTTTTGAACTCAGTTTTGCTTTTGAGCCATTGAGGTTAAACATCTGCTCGCTCTTAGTTTTTTTTCCCATCTCCCCTGCTCCACTACTACTCTTTGCACTCACTTGCATGTTTGAACTCCCACCCTCTCTCTTTTTTACACCTGAAGGCTCTGCTTTGGCGTTTGATGCTTTTTTTTGACTCTTTGAGTTCTCTTGATTCATACTTTTTTGTTCGTCCACATCTTTAATGTATTCCAAGTTTTCATCTGCCTCTTTTGTATAGTACAGAGTCAATGATTTAAGATATGCCTCTTTTGCTTTTTTAAACTCTTTTAACCTGACAAAGCAGTTTGCACAATTATAAAAAACTTCCGATTTGAACTTTGCATCACTTGATTTGACTCTCTCAAATTGAGCAAGCGCCTTCTCATACGCACCATTTTTATAATATCCACATGCCAAATTAAAGTAGGCTCGGTTCTTATCGATTTTCCCATATCCTTCTATTGCCTCTTTATAATGCTCTTTTACATACGCCTCTTTTGCACTTTTTTCATAATAGTAATCTAAAACTGCGGCATTAGCATTGAAGCCAAAAAGCGCTAAAAGTGGTATAACAAATTTTTTCAAAGTTGTCACACTTACTAAAAAGAGAAGGATGGCTACAAAAACAAAATAGTAAAAGAGTTCCAAATTTCTCACTCTCGTCGTCTCTGTCTCATAATCTCGCTTACTTTGACGCTCTAAAGCATCAAGCAATGTAGCAACATCTTGCGTAAAAACGCCGCCTGATTGCTTTGAGATTTGAGAGGCGGCACTGTTTGCTCGGCTTACAACAATAGCACCCTCTTCATCTTTTAAAAGTTCCCCATTGAGAGTGCTCAAAGTTGCCCCATACTCTGTCCCAAGCATCAAGATATTGACAATCAGCCCACTCTCTTGTGCAAACTTTGCCTCCTCTTCGTAACTGAGCTTATCTCCTCCATCACTTAAAAGAACAAGGCTTACCTTTTTAGAGTGGCTCATCTTCCTTGCTAATTTTAGAGCAGAGAACAAATCACTCCCTTTTGTAACAATCAGCTTCTCATCCAAAGCATTAAAAAGATGTAAAAGTAGCTCTGAGTCCTCTGTTAAAGGGGAAAGGATGATTGCATTTGTAGTAAATCCAAGAACTCCAAATCTACTCTTTTGCTTTACCTGCACCAATTCACTTAAAATATCTTTGGCTTTTCCAAGGCGTGAAGGCTTTATATCTTCTGCTTGCATAGAGTAAGACAAATCGACTCCAAAAATGACATCACTTAAAAGCTCTTCACTTTTAAGAGGCTCTTGCTCTATGACAGGTCTGCTCAGAGCAAGTACGATAAACACAAAGGTCAAGAGGTATCCATACGAAGTAAGATTTAAACTTCTAAAATCTTTTTTTATCAATCCAGCAACCAAAAAGAGTAAAAGCCAAAAATACTCAGGAGATACAAAACTCATCGCCTTATCTCCCTGTAGAGTAAAAAGAGAAGAAATCCACATGCCAAAAGAAGTAAGAGTTGATAGTGAAAATCCTTTTGAAGATACTCTTTGCTTTTGATTTTTGAAGACTCTAGTTTATCAATCTCATCGTAAACCTCTTGTAACTCTTTGGCAGAAGTTGCACTAAAAAACTTCCCCTCACTCTCTTGTGCGATTTTTTCAAGTAAGTGCGCATCTGCTTCCCCTTTTGGACCCATAGCGATTGTATAGATTTTTATCTTTTGCTCCTGTGCTAGTTTGAGCGCATCTTTTGGAGAGATTTGACCACTATTATGTGCACCATCTGTTAAGAGAATGATGATTTTTGTTTTGGCATGCGAGTGTTTAAACGCTCTCACACTCATGGCAATTGCTTCGCCTATAGCAGTATTTTGCCCAGCCATTCCCTGAGAGAGATAACGAAGCATCTCAACTATGATGTTCTTCTCATAGGTGATAGGAGAAGCGATAAAAGCAAAATCTCCATAGAGAACTACGCCAACATTATCGCTCACTCTCCCCTCTATAAAATCAGTTGCTATCATCTTAGCAAGCTCAAAACGGCTCACTCTGCTTCCATTACTTAAAAGATTCTCTTCATCAAAGCCTGAGGCATTCATGGAACCGCTAGCATCTATAGCCAAAACAATATCTTTTCCATGTCTGTTGAGAGGATCTGATTTATCTACAGTGATAGGAGATGTCAATGCAATAGACAAAAGTATAAAGATGATAACTTTTATAATCCACTCAAGTTTCAAAAAACCTCTTTTTGTAGAGAAGAGATGCAAGTGCACAAAAAACTTTGGCTTGAGGTGTTCTTTGCATTTATAGAGGCAGTAAAGCAAAGGAAGTAACAATACTATCAATAAAGGATATTCAAAAGTGTAGTAATTCATGAGCACTATTTTAACTAAAAGAGAGTCATTTTTGAGTAATTCTGTAAAATTGTAAAAAAAACATAAATTTATGCTTTTTTATCTTGACATAAGAAATCTATTTGCCTATAATTCCCGTCCACAAACAGAAATGTTTGTTTTTTGTCTTGTTAGCTCAGCTGGTAGAGCACGTCACTTTTAATGATGTGGCCGATGGTTCGAATCCATCACAGGACACCATTTATAAAATTGTTGGCCCCGTCGTCTAGCGGTCAGGATCCATGGTTTTCATCCATGTTACAGGAGTTCAATTCTCCTCGGGGTCACCAACTTTTCTTTTAAAGCTCTTAAAAAATCAACTTAAAATCAATATCTTTAAACCACAGTTTATAAATCCACAACAATCTTCATTTTCTGTCCATAAATTTTTTAGCATGTGGAAAATTATTGGCAGCACATGCTAAAACTTCAATTGGCGAAGTAGAGACTAGTTTATATAGCTTCTATATCTGTTTCACCCGTTCTTATACGAATGATTTTTTCAATATTTGTAACAAATATTTTTCCATCTCCTATTTTTCCAGTTCTTGATGCTTCTACTATAGTAGAGACAACTTGGTCAACCATCTCATCGCCTATCACTATCTCAATCTTTATCTTAGGTAAGAAGTCAACAACATACTCCGCACCACGGTAAAGTTCACTATGCCCTTTTTGACGACCATACCCTTTTACTTCACTCACAGTCATACCTGTAATACCGATAGATGCTAAAGCATCTTTTACTTCTTCTAATTTAAATGGCTTAATTACTGCTTCTACTTTTTTCATATATTTACTCCTATAATTAGTAAAGAGTGTTCCCCTCTTTTAATGCTAAAATTGTAACCATATTTGGAGTTTAAATCAATCTATAATTATGCTTAAATTTAATTTAAACTAAACAACTAATAATTAATATTTATTCTTAAATTACTTCTTTCATAATCTTTTCTTATGTTAAAATGTAAATAGAGCTCTATTTCACCACCATTTACAAATTATGGCATAAGCTCCCATCTTTTTCAGAATTTATTCAGCTTAGTCAGTGTACTATTTTTTGCTATGGAAATTTCGTGAGTGTTTACCTTGTGTTTACATAAACTGAATTGACATTCAAACTATAAAACAGTTTTGATTACTACTTTATGTAGTGTCAAAAACAAAAGGGAATAAATGAAGATTATCAACAAAAAGATTATCGCTACTGTAGCGGCTCTTGGTATATTAACAACGGCGGCAGAAGCTACTCCAGCTTTCGCTAGACAAATGAATGCAGAGTGTATGTCATGTCACTACCAAAACATACCAAAACTAAACTCATTTGGTAGAGATTTTAAAATGTCAGGTTTTACAATGACTGGTGGCGTTCCAGAAGTAACTGGCAATCACTTAAGCGTTCCTGCTACATTTAACATTGCTTTTGTAACTAAGTCTCGCATTGTGAACAGTACAGATACTGCAGGTGCTACTACGCAAGACGTTCAAATATATGACGAAAGTGCGGTATTGTTTGGTGGTAAAATCGGTGAAAACATGGGTGCCTCTTTTGAAATGGGTGGAGGAGATGGTTTAGCACTAAGTGGTAAAATGTTATTCTCTAAAGAGTTAAGCTTTGGTCGTTTAGGTGGTGGTGTTTTCAATACTGACGCTCTAGGTGCATTTGCTGCAACTGAGATGTTTACAACAGGTCTTTACAGACCAGTAAGACAGTTTGAAAACCGTGGTAAAACAAACATCTTCCAAAAAGCTGGTATAGGTGCTGGTGCAACTACTGGTATTACTGCTTTCTACTATGGAAATGGTTTATTTGTTTCTGCTGCTCAATTTTTACCAGCATTTGCTGCATCTGCAGATATGTCAAAAGGTTTCAACACAGCATTAAGAGCTGCTTATACAGCTAGCATTTCTGGTTGGAATGTAACTCTTGGTGGTTTTTCACTTAGTGGAGACACTACTGAAGCGGCAGACTCAGGTTCTGTAGCTGAATCAGATCGTACAGCAAGTGGTGTTGACTTACAAATTGAGGGTGATGTAGCTGGTATGTCTTTTATGGCTACTGCAGGTTATGTACTTGAAAACACATATACTACACCAGCTACTGCTAATGTTTACACACCCGATAGTACTACTACTAATGCCCTAACAACACCTGGAAGTGCTAAAAGCAAAAATGATAACGGTGGTTTTCACGTTGATGCACAGTTAAATGTACTTGAGCACTTAGGTGTTAAAGTTGCATACTTAAGCTATAACGACAAATTAGATGATGCTGAGGATTACACTACTATATCAATTGGTACAAACTACTCTTTATACCAAAATGTTGACTTAGTTGCTGAGTATTCTATGACTACTATGGGAACTCCTGCTGCTGGTTCGAAAGATCCAACTGATCTTCTTTTAATGGCAGAAATCGCGTTCTAAGAACTCTATCTATTCATTCTATCTCACTTCAAAGTTTTTACTTTGGAGTGAGCCTGTAACTTCCTCTACTTCATAAACCAAATTTTCAAGACTCACTTTTTCACATTCCATTTATTTATTACAAACCTACACTCATATTACACCTATCTTAAGTCTAACTTCGCTATTATAAAAGGATTTTATTTTAAATAATTAGGGTGTATTAAATGAGCGATTTGCTAAACAATAGTAATATAAAAACCATAAATATTGAAGAAACCCTTCAAAACAGTTACCTTGATTACTCTATGAGTGTAATCGTTGGGCGAGCTTTACCTGATGTAAGAGATGGACTTAAACCAGTTCACAGAAGAATTCTTTACGCTATGGATAAACTCAATCTTTCTCACGGTGCAAAGTTTAAAAAATCAGCGCGTATCGTTGGTGATGTTATCGGTCAGTACCATCCACATGGTGATACAGCAGTGTATGACGCACTTGTTCGTATGGCTCAAGATTTTTCTATGCGAATGCAACTTGTAGATGGTCAAGGAAACTTCGGTTCAGTCGATGGTGACTCTGCGGCGGCAATGAGATATACTGAAGCGCGTATGACAAAGTATGCAGGTGAGCTTTTAAAAGATTTAGATAAAAACACTGTAAACATGATAGAAAACTACGATGGCACAACAAAAGAGCCAGATGTAATGCCTACACGTGTACCTAATCTTCTTATCAATGGTTCTTCAGGCATCGCTGTTGGTATGGCTACAAACATTCCTCCACATAACCCTACTGAAATCATGAACGGCCTTAAAGCACTTCTTGCAAACCCAGATATCACTTTAGCAGAAATCATGGAGCATATTAAAGCACCTGACTTTCCAACTGGTGGAACAATCTTTGGTAAAAAAGGGATTATGGATGCGTATGAGACAGGACGTGGTCGCATCAAAGTTCGTGCAAAAACGCATATTGAGAAAAAAGGCAACAGAGATATCATCATCATTGATGAACTTCCATACCAAGTAAACAAAGCGCGACTTATAGAGAACATTGCAAACCTTGTGAAAGATAAACTCATTGACGGTGTATCAGAAATTCGTGACGAATCAGACCGTGACGGAATGCGAGTTGTGATTGAGCTTAAGCGTGACGCCATTAGTGAAATCGTTTTAAATAATCTTTTCAAACAGACAGCGATGCAAAACACTTTTGGTATCATCATGCTCTCTATTTTAAACCAAGAACCGAGAATCTTTGGTATTATCACTATCTTAAAACATTTTATAAATCACCGTAAAACTATTATTATCCGTCGTACTATCTTCGACCTTGAAAAAGCAAAAGCAAGAGCGCACATATTAGAAGGTCTTAAAAAAGCGCTTGATATTATTGACAAAATCATCAAAACGATTAAAGCAAGTGCAAGTATTGACGAAGCAAGAGAAAATCTAGTCTCAGAGTTTGACTTTTCACAAATCCAAGCACAAAGCATTGTAGATATGCGTCTTGGAAGATTGACAGGACTTGAAAGAGAAAAAATAGAGAATGAACTTCGTGAACTTATCGAGTTGATTTTATATCTAGAGTCTATCCTTAAAAGTGAAGAGATACTACATGGAATCATTGGTGATGAGTTTGATGAAATCATGGAAACTTACACAGATAAGAGAAGAACCGATATTGAAGATGACTATGATGATATAGATATCGAAGATTTAATTCCAAATGAGCCTATGGTTGTCACTATTACACATCGTGGTTACATTAAAAGAGTTCCTTTAGCATCTTATGAAAAACAAAAAAGAGGTGGAAAAGGAAAAACTGCTGTTACGACTTATGATGATGACTTTATAGAGAGTTTCTTCACTTGTAACACACATGACACGCTTCTTTTTGTAACAGACCGTGGGCAACTTCACTGGTTAAAAGTCTATCGTATTCCAGAGGGAAGTAGAACTGCAAAAGGGAAGGCAGTTGTAAATCTCATCAATCTTGTAGCAGACGAACAAATACAATCCATCATTCCTACAACAGACTTTAGTGAAGAGAAAGGGCTTGTTTTCTTCACACAAAAAGGTGTTGTAAAAAGAACAAACTTAAGTGAGTTCTCAAACATCAGAAGCAATGGAGTTAGAGCTATCGTTCTTGATGATGATGATGCACTTATCACAGCAAAAATAGCAGATAAGAGTATAAAATATCTTTTCATAGTAACAAAACTTGCACAATGTATTAAGTTTGACATAGAAAAAACACGTGAGCAAGGTCGTAGCACGCGTGGTGTTCGCGGTATCAAATTTAAACATGATGAAGATGAAGTAGTCGATGCTAATATCATTGCAAATGATGAGCAAGAGATATTGATTGTTGCAGAAAAAGGTATTGGAAAAAGAACAGATGCAGGTGAATATCGCCTTACGAATCGTGGTGGTTCTGGTGTAATAGCTATGAAAATGACTGCAAAAACTGGGAAAAACATTGTTGGTTGTCTCATGGTAGATGAGTCAATGGATATGATGGCACTTACAAATGCTGGAAAAATGATTCGAGTAGATATGCAAACTATCTCTAAATCAAGTAGAAATACATCAGGCGTCTATATAGTAAAAGGTGATGATGTCTCAAGCATCTCTCGTTGTCCTAAAAAAGAGGAAGATGAAGAGGATATGGAAGAGAATGAAAATTCAGAAGTATAATTGGAATAACATTTGCTTTTGTATCAATAATTAAATCATGACACTTTAAAAAGTGTCTTATCAAAGGGATAAAATATGAAATACTCTCTGCTTTTAGCAGCACTTCTAAGTGCTTCTTCTTTAATGGCTGATGATATTGTTCAAGCTGAGAATACTGGACTAAGTGAACCAACTAAAAACATAACTGTTGTATGTCCAGAGTGCACTAAAGTTGCCCCAATGCAAGAGCAAGCTGATTCTGAGCAAGTTTTATCAGCAGAAAAAGATATACTCATCAATGTAACTGGTCAAGGTGTAGCTCCAATGGATACATCCTCTCCTGCTCAAGCCTATGCACTTGCTAAAAGAGCTGCTGTTGCTGATGCTTATAGACTTATAGCTGAAAAAGTAAAAGGTGTTCGTATTGATGGGCAAGACTTAATCAAGAACATGATGGTTAAACGTTCAACAGTGCGTACGTCTGTAAATGCAATGGTTAGAAATGCAAATGTTGTTGAAACTACATTTAAAGAGGGTCTATGCGAAGTAGAGATGGAAATCTTAATTTCTCACTCTCAATTTGCACAGTAATCTCTCTTCTCTTTAGCTCTCAAACATTAAAAGCTGACGAGTATCTCATCTCTTACCGCTATGTGGTAAAAGATGCGACCCTCTACAATGAAACACTCCAGATTGCAAAAGCAATGCAAAAATGCGTTGGAGAGCCTCAAACAGAACTTATTTTGGAAAACGACGGTGCAAACGATTTAAAAAAAATTATTGCCGAAAATTCAGATGAATTTATAGATGCTATTCACAAACTCGGACTTCATGTAGAGCATAACGAGCGAACTGAAAATCTTCAAAATAGTTCCACTACCATTCTAACACTACAAACAACATGCTTCAAAGTCGACTTTAATGATAATTCAGTTAGAATTGCCCCTTTAAAATAAGGGTTTTTAAGTGAAAATAGCAATAGTAGAAGATGATATCAACATGAGAAAATCTCTTGAAATTGCTATGAGCGATTTTCAAGAGTTTGAAATCAAAACATTTAAAAATGCCAAAGATGCTCTAAAAGCTTTAGATGAGACTTTTGACCTGATTATTACAGATATTAATATGCCTGGAATGGATGGTATTGAGTTTGTAAAAACTTTAAATGGAAAATATGAAGTCATCATCATGACAGGGAATGCAACTCTTCAAAGAGCCATCGACTCTATTCACCTTGGTGTAAAAGATTTTCTGCTCAAACCTTTTGATATAGACACTTTAGTTCTTGCCATTAAAAGAGAAAATGAAGTTCAAAAAGCAAAAAAGAAAATTTCTTCTAAATCTACTGAAAAAAACTCTGCAAATGGCTTTTTTGGAACTTCTAAAGCTCTTGAATCCGTTCTCCATATTGCAAATAAAGCTGCAAAAACAGATGCAAGCATCTTGCTCTTAGGGCAAAGCGGTGTTGGAAAAGAGGTCTTTGCGACTTATATTCATGAAAATTCACCAAGAGTAAAAAAACCCTTTATTGCTATCAATATGGCGGCTATCCCTGATAATCTTATAGAGAGTGAACTCTTTGGTTTTGAAAAAGGTGCTTTTACAGATGCGAGTGAAGCCAAAGCTGGTCAGTTTGAGTTAGCAAATGGAGGCACACTCTTTTTAGATGAAATTGGGGAAATGCCCTATGGTGTTCAAGCAAAACTACTTCGTGCACTCCAAGAGAAGGAAGTAAGAAGATTAGGCTCATCCAAAAGTACGAAGATAGATATTCGAGTTATCTCAGCAACCAATGCAAATCTGCAAGATAAAATAAAAAATGGTGAATTTAGAGAAGATTTATACTATCGTTTAAATACAATTCCATTAAATATTCCACCTTTATGTGAAAGGAAAGATGAAATTTTGCAAATTGCGGATAAAATTCTGGAACAAAATTGTAAGAAGTATGATTTTACTCAAAAAAGTTTTTCAGATGCTGCAAAAGAACAACTTTTATCGTATGGATGGCCAGGAAACATTAGAGAACTCATCTCTGTTGTAGAGCGAGCTACGATACTAAGTGATGGTGATGAGATAACGCCAGAAGCACTCTTTTTAGAGTCTCGTGGTCTTAAAGAGTCTAAAAGTATTGAAGTGATGGAAAAAGAGCTTATTTCTGAAGTTTTAAATTCAGAGAATGGTGATTTAGAGAAGGTATCTCAAATCTTAGGTATGAGTAAATTAGCTTTAAACAAAAAAATACAAACATATAAATTATAAGGAAAAGAAGTGTCAAGAAAATATAATGTAGCAGTAGTTGGAGCCAATGGAGCGGTTGGAGAAGAGATATTAGCGATTTTAGAAGAGTTAAACTTTCCTCTGAATAAGCTTGTTCCCCTTGCGAGTCAAAGAAGTGTAGGTAAAAGTGTAGATTTTAAAGGTAGAAGTGTTCCTATACAAGAACTTACAAATACAATATTTCAAGAAGAGAATATAGAAATTGCTCTTTTTAGTGCAGGCGGAAGCGTAAGTGCTCAATTTGCACATGCGGCGGTAGAAGCTGGTGCTGTTGTGATAGATAACACTTCACACTTTAGAATGGACAAAAACACTCCTTTAGTTGTTCCTGAAGTAAATCCAGAAGATATTGCACAATGGACAAACACGGGTATTATTGCAAATCCAAATTGTTCAACTATTCAAATGGTTCAGACACTTAAACCTCTCAATGACGTGTATGGTCTTCAAAGAGTAGATGTAAGCACATATCAAGCGACATCAGGTGCTGGAAAAACTGCGATGGAAGAGTTAGTAACGCAAATGCAATCCTTCTTTGCTTTTAAACTTGACGAGTGCGAGCATAAATCTTTTGCACACCAAATCGCTCTTAACGTCATTCCTCAGATTGATGTATTTGAAGAGAATGGATACACAAAAGAAGAGATGAAAATGGTGAATGAGACAACTAAAATCATGCACAAAAACATAGAACTTAGTGCGACTTGTGTTCGTGTTCCAACACTTCGAGGTCATGCAGAAGCACTTACGCTTACTTTTGATAAAGATGTAAATGCGAAGGAAGCAAGAGAGATACTAAGTAAAGCGCCAAACATCATTATTCTTGACAAGCCACAAGAGAGTTTATACCCTATGCCTTCACTTTGTATGGGTTTAAATGAAACATTTGTTGGTCGTATCAGAGTAGATAACTACAGAAAGAACATACTACACCTTTTTGTTGTTGCTGACAATCTAAGAGTTGGAGCTGCAACAAATGCTGTTCGTATAGCCCAAAAATGGGTAGAAATGCAAGGAGAAATAAATGATTGAGAAAGTGTTTGAGAGTGGCTTATGGAGTTCTAGATTTATCATAATTTTGGCTGTTGTCTTTGGTCTAATAGGTGCAGTTCTTTTATTTGCAGTTGCAAGTGTTGATATTTTCAATACTGCAAAATTTGTTCTTACTACTTATTTTACAGGAGCACATCCAGAAAATTTTCATGAAGATATAGTTGGTGGCATTATAGGTGCAGTGGACTTATACTTAATCGGTGTAGTGATGTTACTTTTCTCTTTTGGACTTTATGAGCTTTTCATCTCAGAAATTGATGTGGCTAAAGATGAAAAGGGAAATCCAAATCAGCTTTTAGCGATTAGTTCACTCGATCAATTAAAAGATAAAATATCTAAAGTAATCGTAATGGTTTTAGTTGTTGGCTTTTTTCAAAAAGTTGGACACTCAAGCTATGATGGCGCACTAGATTTACTCTATCTTGCGTTATCAATAACTGCTGTTTCAGTCGGTTTATATTTTTTAGGAAAGGTAGGAAAACATTAATGAGTAAAATATTTGTAGATGCTTGCTTCGGCAAAGAGACTCCATATACTCCCGTATGGATGATGAGACAAGCGGGTCGTTATCTCCCAGAGTATATGGCAGTTCGTGCGGAGGCTGGGAATTTCCTCAACCTTTGTCATGACCCTAAAAAGGCTTGTGCTGTAACACTTCAGCCAGTAGATATTGTTGGTGTAGATGCAGCTATACTCTTTAGTGACATCTTAGTTATCCCTGATGAAATGGGAATGGATTTGTCGTTTGTTAAAGGGGAAGGTCCTAAGTTTAGCGACCCTATCACTTGTGAAGCTGACATAGAGAGACTTCTTGGCGGAGATGAAGCGGCGAGTAAACTTACTTATGTTTACGATACCATCAAACTTATCAAAGAACAACTTGCAGATGACAAAGCTCTTATAGGTTTTACGGGTGCTCCATGGACTCTCGCAACCTATATGATAGAAGGGGAAGGTACAAAAACGTACAATATCTGTAAAAAGATGATGTACTCTAACCCTGCTCTTTTACACAAAATTCTTGCCAAAGTCACAGAAGTTGTAAAACTCTATATGGAAAAACAGATTGAAGCTGGAATCGATGTTGTTCAAATCTTTGATTCATGGGCAGCGGCGATTGAAACAGAAAAATATGATGAATTTTCTTGGAAATATATGGTTGAAATTGCTGATTATCTTAAAGCAAAATATCCACATATTCCTATTATCATGTTTCCAAAAGGGATACCTGCATTTTTAGATAAAGTGTATGGAAATTTTGATGTCTTTGGTGTGGATTGGTCTACGCCTATGGCACTTGCGAAAGAGAAACTTGGAGAGAAATATGTTCTTCAAGGAAATATGGAACCATGTAGACTCTACTCTAAAGAGGCTACAACAGAGTCTGTAGAAGAGATTCAAAAGACGATGGAAGGTAAACGCCATATCTTCAATCTAGGGCATGGAATCCTTCCTGACGTACCAGTTGAAAATGCAAAACACTTTATACATGAGTGTCACAGAGTAAGCAAAAAAATCTAATCTTCAATCATTTCCACATGCCAATCTTTGGCATGTGGAATTATCTTTCTTAGCATGTGGAACTTCTAAATGAATATAATATTCGGACCTATAAATTCTCGTAGATTTGGCACTTCGCTAGGGATTGATCTCTCTCCATCCACAAAACAATGTAACTTTGACTGCCTTTATTGTGAACTTGCACCTGCACACACAGTCGATATTCAGAGTGAAGTTGTCAAAGTGGATGCGATTATCCAAGAGTTAAAAAAGCACTTAAATACAAATATTGATGTGCTCACACTTACAGCCAATGGTGAGCCAACGCTCTACCCTCACCTGAGTGAACTCATAGATGAGATAGATAAAATCAAAAAAAACACACAAACCCTCATTCTTACAAACAGTGCAACTTTAGTAGATGAAAAAATCTTCAATACCCTTCTCAAACTAAATCAGGTAAAACTTTCCCTCGATGCTATAAGTGGAGATATTTTTAAAAAGATAGATAGACCACATGCAAGTATAAAAATAGAAAATGTTGTACAAAGTGTTCAAAAATTCTCTAAACTCTATAAAGGCAAACTTTTTATAGAGATACTTTTTGTACATGGACTCAACGACACACCAGAAGAGGTACAAAAGCTTAATGAAGTACTTTTGACACTTGATTGTACACGAGTTGACTTAGGAACGATAGACAGACCTCCTGCATATCCTGTGATGGGTATAAGTTACAAAGAGTTACATGAAATATCTTTACTGTTTGATAACTCTTTGCCTATCCATATAGCTTCTAGAGTCCATGCGGAACCGAATAATGCAGAGTACTCTAAAGAGGAGATACTCAACACCTTAGATAAACGACCGCTTACTATGGATGATATAAATCTCCTTTTTGATGAGCCAAGTAAAAAAAGACTTTTCGAGCTTATAGAAGAGGCAAAAATAGAAAAAAAAGTGCTCGGAAATCTAGAATTTTTAATTCCACATGCCAATGTCAAAAGAAAACGTTCTTAGTGCGAATTTCCCTTGACTTTTGAAGGTTCATAAAGTATAATTTCGGCTCAATTAAACATTCCGAATTAGCTCAGCGGTAGAGTAGGTGACTGTTAATCACTTGGTCACTGGTTCGAATCCAGTATTCGGAGCCATAAACTTTTAAAGCCCTGTTTTAGGGACTTTTCAAGCCTTCTTGTCTCACGGTAGCTATAGAGTAGCTAAAACACTAATCCCTATTACTTTTATTTATACACACTTATCTCAAAACAATCCATTTGACTTATCAATATGAATGCATCTAAGTATGCCAGTAAACCTTTTTTATAGAGAGATGTTTTTAAAACTTGAAATTTCATCATAAGGCACTGGTTTACCAATATAATAGCCCTGAATATAATCAACCCCAATCTCTTCTACAATCTCCATTATCTCTTTATGTGATACAAACTCTGCGATAGTTTTCATATTTGCTGTTTTTGCAAATGCAACAATTGTCTTTGCAATAAGACGCATATGCTCATTTTTGTCTAGTTCTTTAACAAGTGAACCATCAATCTTAATATAGTCTATATCTAGTTTTAAAAGATACTCAAAATTTGAGTATCCAGTTCCAAAATCATCTATGGCTAATTTACAACCGAAAAGTTTAACTTGTTTTATAAAGGAGTAGACTTCTTCGAAATTTTCTATCCCCTCTGATTCAACAAGTTCAATGACTATTTTTTTACCGACTCCACTTTCCTGTATGCTTTGTATAAGGTAGTTGTTAACCTCTTGATTTAAGATATCTTCTATTGTAATATTTAATGAAATCGCATAGTCGTGCGATAAAGCAGCTTTAATTGCTTTATCAATCATAAGCATTGTGATTTTTGGATAAAGTTTTGCTTTTTTCGAGATTTCCAAAAAGAAAAATGGAGAGATTATCTCCTCGTCTGGCTCTATCATACGCACTAATGCTTCAAACTTCTCGATTTTTTTGGTCCGTTTATTGTAAATAGGTTGAAAAAATGCAACAATTCTATCTTCATCAAGAGCTTTTTTTATTTTTTTTGACCATATTAAATTGTTCTCATACTCTTGTTCTATATTGAAATCTTTAGTATAAGTGACATAATTCTTTTTTGATTGTTTTGCCATCTTCAGTGCAATATCTGCATTGATAAAGAGCTCTTTTTTCTCAAAAGAGATACCTACACTAACCCCAAGAAGTATCTCATGCTGTTCAAAAAATATGGGTTTGTTTGTCAGCTCTACTATCAGCTCTTGTATCCTGCTTTCAAAGCTTTCCTTAGAAGAACACTCTCTGTATAAAAATGCAAATTGGTCTGCTTGAAGTCTATAGACTTCAGTAAATTGGTCACTGATAAAATCATCTAATCTTTTAGAGAATTCTACTATAACATTGTCGCCTATCTCGTGTCCGTAAAAATCGTTAATCTCTTTAAACGAGTCAATATCTATAATTGCAAGCGCAGGTTTATTACTACTTTGAATATCATTTAAAAGCTTGAAACGATTGCCAAGTTTTGTAAGCATATCTGTTTCATAATGTTTTTCTAAAGTCTTTCTTTTTCTACAAGTTCTGTAATATCGTAACGAGAAGCAATATACTCTATAGTCTCACCATTGCTATCTAATATAGGGATGATAGTCGAGTAAACATAAAAAGAGGTGCCATCCTTCTTAATATCTTCAAGGTTTCCTTTCCAAGATTTTTTATTTTTTATAGTTTCCCACATATTGTCAAATAGAGATGTAGGTGTCCTTTTGCTTCTAAAAATACTATGTGATTTTCCAATCAGTTCTTCTCTTGTATATCCAGAAATCTGGCATAAGGCATCATTTACATAAGTAATTTTTCCAGAAATATCACTTTTGGAGACATAGGCACTTTCATCAAAAGCTTTTTTGTACTCTAGTAAAGATTGCTCAGCTATTTTTCTGGCTTTTAACTCAGAAGAGACATTTAAAAAGGATTTATATATCTCATCTTGCATAACGTTGATAGCTTCTGTGAGATTGTCTAGCTCATCACGCGTTGAATCTGAACTTAGTTTATTGAGGCTCAAGTGTTCGGGTTTTGTATCAACTTTTAGTTTTTTTGTAAATCTTGCAATTTGCTCTAGGTGGCGCGTTACCAATATTTGAAATAAAAAGAGAATAAAAAACGAAGTAAGAAAAGTTTTAATTGCTTGGGAAAAGAGTATGACAATAGTTTTATCGATGAGTTGCTGGTAAAGTCTACTTAAGTCTGCAACTACAACTAGTTCACCGAGTGTTATCTCCTTAGCATTGTGTAGGTATGTAAGTATCATCTGTTTTGTTACGAAGGTGCTATTTGTCTCTTTTCCACGCTCCAAATAGTTACTGTCTAAAAGCTTGATTTTTGCATATTCGATATCAGGTAAATTTAAAATACTATCAAGTTGCAAGAGTGCTTGTTCTTTGTCAAAAACCCAAACACTCTGTTCAATACTTGCTTTATAACCGCTTTCTACAAGAGAAAATTGATTGTTAATCTCTTTAATACCATTTCTATAGTCCATATAGAGTTGAAGCATTGTAATAAACAGTGTTATAAATGCACTAAAAAGGATTGTAAGGAACATCAATTTAAACGATATTTTTCTGCTCACAAAATAGTTATAAAAAAAGTTCTTAATCATTTATAATACTCACAGAACCTCTAATGTTTTTTTCAAAATTATTTAAAAAAAGTTTATGCAGTTTTTCAATTGTGCCATCTTCATTCATTGATTTGTAGGATGCCTCTAATTTAGGTACTAGTGCCTCATGCTTTTTATTGAGGTATGTGTATAAAGGGAGTGTGACAAGAGGTTGAGAAGTCATAATCAATCCATTTTCCTTTATTTCACTTAACATGGTTAGCACTGCTATTTTGCTTGCAAGAATAACATCTATGCGATTATTGTTGAGCATTTTTATAAGCATCAAGTAAGAAGTAGCTATGGTTACAGAGAGAGGTTTCACTTTGTTAGCAATAGATTCTGCAATTTTAACACCCCTAATGAGTCCAACATTGTATGATGCAAGATCTGAAGTTTTATGAATATGAAGATCTTTTTTCATTAGTAATACAATATCGATACTATGAATAGCAACAGGGATTCGGACTAGATTTGGGTAGATTTTGGCAATGTCCCAAATCCTTCCTGCTTCGACATCATCAATGCTAAAGTTTACATTTCTTAAAGAGCGCTCAGCAGGAAGCGTCTGATATGTAAAAGGTATGTTTGCTCTTTTAAACCCCTCTGATACTATGGATTCTACAAGGTTTGTCTCTGGATATGGGAATCCTGAATTTATGCTAAGTTTTTTATCTGTTGCCTGCAGAAATGAGAGTGTTAGTAAAAAAATGACTATAATCTTAATCATAACTCACGCCCTCTTTTAAAATTTATATGTAATAAGCAGGTCTAAATCAAGAAGATTAACCTGCTTAGAAGCATAATAATATTCACTATTTTTATAAATAGCACCTGTTAAAATATTGAGAGATTTTATCGGATTATATGAAAATAGTAAAGCAGATTCTCTCGCATCTGTTTTTGGTTTTGCAGGGGCTTCAACAGGTTGTGCTGATGCGAATGTTCCCGTTGTTGTTGATTGTCCATACTCAGCATGGCTTGCAATAACTTTGAAGTTTTTAGCAACTGCAAAAACAAGCCCTAATTTATAGGCATCTACATTTGCTCTATAAGCATTTCTTGAAAAAAATGAGGAGGTATATGCTGGATCTCCTCCAAATGGATTTAGTAACTTTGCATCGCCTGAGTGGTTGTATGCTATGTAAGTTGAGATATTTTTATAAGTAACTCCAGCCTTCACACCCATGAGATATGCACTATTTTTATCTAACCAAGCAGAAGCCAGATTCTTGCCAACACTGTTAACATTTAAGTACTGCGCCGAAAAAGAGTAAGACAAATCATCATAACTATTTTTATAGCTTGCGTCTAGATAAAGCATATTGATAATATCGTAAGCATAAAAATCCCACGCTCGAAAAGTAGTGTTATGCAATGAAGTGTTTGTAAGGGCTACACCTGTAACTCCATTTGTATAGGATGAGTCATTAGCTAAAACTTGCTCGCCTATGGGTAGAAATTTTCCTCTGCTCTCAAGTGCACTTTGTGTACTGCCAGCTGTTCTTGTTGTCTCCCCTATGAGTCCAAACTCTACTGGAGCTCTTGTGCCAAATGCCATATTGTTAATTTGCAATAAGGTAAATTGGTTCTCATCCAATTGCGAGTTTAAGTAGTAAAGTGCTTCAAACATATTTGGCATGTAAGTTGAGATGGAATTTGTTAAAGGTGAATCTATTTTTTGACGTCCTACAACAACATGGTGATGTTTATCTTTATAAAAAAGGTTCAACTCTCCAAGAACTGCTTTTGCTGAATAATCTTTTGTAAAAAAACGTCCCGCAGCAACCATTGTATCTGGGTCATTCATATTGTTTAGTCCACTATCTTGTGCATAATAGAGCGCAGTAGAAGCACCAAAGTTGGAAAAAATAGGAGAAGTGTAGCGGATGTGACCACCGATTGCACTGCCGTCCACACTATAATCGTTTGTTCTACCACTTTTTACATAGGAGGGTTCAAAGATATAATAAAAACGAAGTTGACCGGACACGTCTCCCCACTGTGTCTGTTTTTTTGAATCATCATTTGCATTCACAGAAGTAGAAGATATTACGAATAAGGCAAGAGCTAAAAATCGAAAAATATTCATTTCAAAACTTTAATTTAATTTTCAAATATTATAGCAGTGTATACTAAAGAACTCCTCGTAAATTAATAATAAAAAATTGATTTAGCGAAACTTAAATTTGCACTTGCTATTGGTTTTGTATCTGCTTACGATTTGTTAATTGTTGAAGATAATTTGAGATATTAATAAGCGAAAATGTAACTAGAAATATCATAAGTCCAGGGAAGAAACTTACCCACCATGCTATCTGCACCACATCTTTTCCACTACTGAGTATAGTTCCCCAACTCATTTGAGGAGCTACGATTCCAAGTCCTAAAAAACTCAGACCAGATTCTGCAAGTATTGCACCCCCTACTCCAAAAGTAAAACTCACGAAATAGATTGGAGCAAGGATTGGCGCATAGTATTTAAATAATATTTTAACTTTACTCACATTAGCAATGTTTAAAATTTTTATAAAAGGCTTTGAAGTGATGCTAAAACTTTCAGAACGTATAAGTCTTGCGGTGGTCATCCAACCTGTGATGGAGATAATCACGATTAAAACCCAAGCCGAAGCATTCACGTAACTCACAAGTGCTAAAAGCAAAAAGAAGGTTGGAAAGGTTAAAAAGAGGTCTACTAAGATAATAAAGCCTTTATCTACACTTCCTCTAAAGTATCCTGCCATGGAACCAAGAATAAGTCCGATAAAAGAAGCGATAAAAGCACTACCAACACCTATAATAATAGATATTTTACCGCCTTCCATCAAGCGAGCCAATATGTCGCGCCCCAATCTGTCTGTCCCTAAAAGATGTTCCAGTGAAGGAGGAACTAAAATAGAGTGACTATCTAGAGCATAGGCATCAAAATCATAAAAGATAGAGCCAAAGAAAGAGAATAAAAGTACTGATAAAAGGACAACTATACTAAAAAAAGGCAATTTATTGTTTAATTCCAAGAAGTGTCTGCATCATCTGATCGATTGTTGTTATAACTTTTGCAGCTGCTCCGTATGATGTTTGGTATCTTATAAGATTTGTCATCTCTTCATCTATCGCTACTTTTGACACAGATGTGTATTCCATCTCAGTTGAGTTAAACTGAGCTGTAACAGTGTCATTTGTTGTAATAGCTGTATTTGTAGCTGTGCCAACCTCTGTGGCAATAATGTCAAACATTCCATAGGTTGTAGAGTTGTAGTTAATATTTGCAACACTGAAATCATAATTTTCAAACTGTTGTTGAATCATATCTAAAGCTAGTCTATTGTCACCTGCCGTAGAACCATATCCAGAGGAGATAAGCGTTGGATTCGTTTTTAATGCATTGTTCAACCCAATATTTTTTGCAGTATCACCATCAAAAAATCTACTTAATCCAAGAGCACCTGCAAAGTTACTTCCTGAGGCGAAAGCAGTCGTAGTTAAGCTGTCTTCAATAGAAAAAGTATATCCTTTAGATGCCGATTGAGGGTTCATAGTTAACTCTAATGCATTGTCTCCACTTGCAAAAATCGCCCAATTATAGTTAATAAAATTATCTATATCATTGTTGGCATTGCCATCGCCATTATCATCAACCTGTGCCTCTATTTGCCCTTGAATTGAATTTGACCCAGCAACTCCTGACATCGTAGTTACATAATTAATGTTGATCGTACGACGTGCAGTTTCATTTCCATCTATATCATGCACTATAATGTCAAAAGAACCTGGCTTTACATTGAGTGGTGAATTAAGAATTGAACTTGCATCACTCACATTTGTTAATGTATTGGAAGTCATACTTGTCGTTGGAGTTTTAGCATACAAATTATTTGTTGCTTCTATAAGACCTTTTGCAAAAGCATCAAGTTCATTTACTACCTTTTGAAGGGTACCATTTGTTGGCACTCCGCTTGTCGTGTCAACAGTACCGCCCCTCAGCTTTAAGATAGAACCAATTTTTCCACCATTGATAACTTCTTCCAATGGAATCAGTGCACCATCTTGTCTCTCATAGGAAATACTATAAAATCCACTTACATTATTTGTGTTTTGCAACTTGAGTGGATGAAAAGTATTTCCATCCACTATATTGAAACCATTTACGCTTAAAGTATAACTTCCTGTTTTAGTATTAGAAGAGCTATTAATTTGCATATTTGAAGTTAATTGCCCTGAGACTACATTACTCCCAATCAATTTTGCCATATTCACTTCGATAGCATTTCTTTTATCTCTTAAATCATTTGCTGAATATTGACCAGCTGATTCAGCAGTATCGATAGCTACATTCAGAGTAGCCAACTCTTTTGCAAGTGTGTTAACTTCGTTAATATTTACACCCAACTCAGTGTTGATTTGTGATTGTAGAGACAATACTTGAGATTGTGTGTTTGTGATATGCGTAGAAAGTGTTTCTGTCTGCTTTGCAAGGGCTAATTTAATTGCAGCATTGTCTGGATTATCAGCAAATGTTTGCCACATGTTATAAAACTCGTTTAAATCAGCTTTGATACCTACATTATCTATTTCTGGGAAATAGGAAGAGAGTTCTGTTAAAGTTTTTTTTTCAAAATCACTAAACTCTTTACTTGAAGAGAGGTTTGTATATCTGTCAAAAACAAAGTTGTCAAAAATTCTCTCTATAGATACAATTTGTGCACCATTTCCAACCTGTCCCGGCTGCGTAGTAATAGGAGTAGCAGCAGCTGTAATCACTCTTTGTCTTGAGTAACCTGTACTCTCAGCATTTGCTATATTATGACCTGTTGTATCTATTCCGACTTGTGCAGCATTAAGCCCAGAGTAACCAATATGAAGTGAGTTAAATATAGAAGCCATTTTATACCCTTACCTGCAAGATAGCAGAGTCTTTAGATGCAACTTTTTTATATCCTTGCATTTCAGTTGGAACAATTCTTTCTAAAAATGTATTGTAAAGATTACTCACAGCTAAAACTAACTTTGCATAGCGCTTATTTACATCTCTCAAGTTTGATAGCTCTATTTTTAATTCATCTAGAGCCGCATGCTGTTCTTCATTTAATAACTCTGGCAAATCCTTATCTGGATGCGCAGTCATTAAAGATGAAATCTCATAATCTATCATAGCTTTTTTTTGTTCGAAACTTTTAATAGTCTCTTCTTTTAAGGACAATCTCTCAAATTGCGGTTCATGCTTTGCTTCTTTTATATCTTCCATATCTAACTCAGTTATCCTGATTAAATCTCTTAAATTATTTAAAGCACCCTGCAAATGATGAGACAACATTTTAAACCCCTGTTTTGTATATACTCTACAATAACGCTTCAGCTATCTTTTCTGAAAGTTGTTGTAAATCAATTTTATATTCGCCAGCTGATAAAGACTCTTTTATCTTATCAACTTTGCTCATATCACCCTGTTTTGAGATATTTACACTCTCTTTGTTCTCTGTCTTTGACTCACTATTTCTGCTCGCATAAGCATTTTTAGCAGCCAAACTATTAAGTTGAGAAATCATAACTTTTCCTTTGTATTATCGCTCTTGTTTTTTACTATACAAACATATCGACAATTAGGAGAAAAGTTCAAGTAAAACTTCACTAAATTCTATCTTTCACTCAAATACTCATAAAGCATTTGAGAAAAGCCAAACCCCCCTGCACTCGCTTTACTGAGTTCATCGCGATACATGGATTTATATATCTTATCCCCTGGATCATTTTGTTGTGAAAAAAGATTTTTATCATCTTTCATAGAGTTGTCCATCAACATTTTCACTATAACTGCTTCAAAAGCATCTGTCTGTTTTCTAAGCTCTGCATTTTCAGCTTTTGGATCTATTTTAGGCAGAGTGTGTTGTTGTGCTAAGTAACGTGAGTCTATGCTCAAAGAGCTCAATCCATTCGTATTCATTAAAGTACCTTTAGTTCTGCAGATATACTTCCTGCACTTTTCATAGCTTCTAAAATGGCTATGATATCTTTTGGTGTAGCCCCTAATTTTTGTAAAGACCTTACTAAATTGGCAACTGTTGTAGTCCCCTCTTTAGTATATACTTCATTTTCGTTTAAACCAATCACCAAATTTTTATCAACAACAACCGAACCTGCTGGTGTATCTGGAGTTGCTTGCTCATTGATTTTAATGGTTATATCTCCATGAGTCATGATGATAGGTTTAACCTCTATGCCAATACCAGCAATGATTGTTCCCGTTCTCTCATTAATGATAATCTTGTTTTTAGTGTTGTACTCCATATCTATATCTTGGATTTCAGCTAAAAACTCTATCATGGATTTGTTTTGTGGTTTTTTTAGATTGACAGTTCTAGGGTCCATAGCTACTGCAACTTGCGTACTATAAAAGCTATTGATAGCTTTTTGGATTGCTACAGAATTTTTAAAGTTAGACTCTTTGAGAGACAAAGTAACATACTCTTGATTGTATAAATCTATCTTGATCTCTCTCTCAACAATAGCACCATCAAAAACAAGTCCAGCAGTTGCATGCGACTCACTTCCAGCACCTCTTGAGTTTTTACCACCGATACTCACAGCTCCCTGAGCAAGAGCATAAATTTTTCCATCTACCCCTTTTAAAGGAGTCATTAAAAGTGTTCCACCCTCGAGTGACTTAGCATCACCAATAGACGAAACTAGTACATCAAGCTTATCCCCTTGTCTTGAAAAAGAGCCCAACTTTGCAGTAACAACAACAGCAGCAACATTTTTTGATTTGATATCTACAGCATTCATATCTATATTCATCGCTTTTAACATGTTCGATATAGATTGAAGCGTAAATTTGGAAGTAGTTCCATCCCCAGTTTTGTTAAGACCAACGACTAAAGAGTAACCGATTATCTGATTATCACGGACACCAACTATATTTGCAACATCATTGATTTTTGTAGAGAATAGAGTTGTACAAATAAGTAAAAATAAAATAAATTTTTTCATAAACAGTCCTTGAATTATGAAAATATAGCAATACTTATTCCACTTTACTCTTTTTAGAGACTACTCTTCAACCTGAAAATAGGTTAGACTCGTATTTCCAAACTTTTTAGATTTTTTCTTCTCATATTCACCTAATATTTCAGGAAGTTCCAGACCTGTCATATGTTCAATGATGATTAGTTTTACAACTTCAACAGGAAAAGAGGCTATCATGTTTATCATCTTCTCGTAAATATCTTCCATCCCTTCTCTTATGCTAAAAGGTGGGTCTATATAAAAGTATGCCATTGAACTGTTTTTTTGCAATTGTTTTACTACGGCTTTGATGTTATCAAAACTGTCACCACTAAAAACTTCGCATGCGCTAGGGTCAGTTGCAGAGATATTCTCTTTTAAAACTTTAAGAGCATCTCTGTCTTGTTCCATAAAGATGACTTTTTTTGCACCTCGACTCAGTGCTTCAAGTCCGATAGAACCACTTCCAGAAAAAACCTCAACAAATGTTGAATCTATAATTTCAAACTGAACAGTGTTAAAAAAAGATTCTAAAACGATGTTTTTTGAGCTTCTCGTTGTCTTACCTGATGGCAATTTAATAGTTTTGCCTTTAAACTTACCCATAACTATTTTTTTGATGTTTGGTCTATTTTTCATAAAATGCTTTCACCGCTTTTAATATATTTTTTTGATACTCTGTTGTTAAAAACTCTATTCTTTTTTCTAGGATGTCAAAGTTTAAAGGTTCTTCAATCTCTTCTTCTTCAATGCTAGCACTAAGGTTCAAGTTTTTATATCTGTTTTCAAGTGCAAGAAGTAGTTGAGATTTAGAAAATGGTTTGATTAAATCTGCGTTTGGATGACTAGAGATATAAAAACATCTTGCATCATTGAGGCACTCAACATCACAAACAACGATGTCGCACTGTTTTTTTGAGCTTAGATATTTAGATAAAAACATCTCCAAAGATTTTTGTAATAGTGGTGATTTACACTCAACTGCAACTTTCATGAACTTCCTTATAAATAGTAACCGATACTTTATCAAATTTATACATTATAACAAATATACTCTACAAAAAAAGTACTCTTCTATTGGCATGTGGAAAGCTCTGCCATAATAAATTACTAAATGCATTGCTTATTTTGCCGATTTACACTCACAAATTGCTGTATTTTATATTAGAAACTGTAATATAGGAATCAACAAAATTTAAGCAATAAAGATTCAATACATGATGAGCCCTGTAAATATCACTACTAGCAATGTTCAAAAAGAACTCTTACGTATTGCGACAAAAAACAACTTTTCTCCTTCTGAACTCTATATCAAAGTACGCTCAATCAGTACATTCTTTAAAGATTCTGATTTAAATTTAGTTGAAATCTTCTCTAAAGATTTTGACACCTATCGACATGAAGACTCTTTGAGAGATGAGACTATGCAGTTCCAGCAAGAGTACAATATTGATATTAAACACAAAGAGGACTCTTATCCATTTAGAAATATGATAAGTGAAATCGAGTTTAAAAACAGTGACACAATGGCTTACTTAGTCATAAAAAAAGGCTCAAAGCTGACCTATTACAGTGAACTTTATGAGGATTTTTTAAGCTACATAATAGAGCAAAAGTTACGATCAGGAATCATGCTTTATCTCTTTGATGTAGATTATAAAAGCATCATTAAACAGTTTGTAGATGTTATAGAAAAAATTAAAAGCATAACATTTAAAGAAGACAAAAAAATCCTTCTTTCACAAGGATTAGAAGAGATAGAAGCAGTAAATGCTAAAACTCTCATGACAATTGAAGATGAAAATGATATAGGTAGTGAAGATGAAGCGGGGAGAGTGAACTACTCAAACAGAGGATTTTTAATTAGCTGTTCACCAGGAGAAGAGTTATTTGAATTTATTAAGCCTCAGCAAGGAGAACATGGAAGAACTTGCAGAGGAGAACTCATTGCAGTTGAGATTATAGATTTAGATACAACTCCACTCTTTACAGTTGAGAACAATATTGAAGTGCAAGATAGTTTTGAAAATATCAAATATTTATCTACGAAAAGTGGTTATCTTGTCAAAACTGGAAATCAATATGATATTTCAAACAGTATTGATGTAGGTGAAATTTCTTTTAAGACAACAGGAACGATTAATACTGATTTAGATTCAGAAATCTCTATAAATGTAATAAAAGAGAACCCTTTAGAGGATGCTATAGAAGAAGGTATGCATGTTATCGTTCAAAATCTTTCCATTAGTGGAAGTATTGGACCTAATACAAAAATAGAAACACGCAACTTATCAATAACAGGGCAATCCCACAATGACTCCTCTATTAAATGTGTGAATGCAAATATAGGACTCCATAAAGGGAAGGTTGTAGGTCGAAGAGTTGAAGTCACAACGCTTGAAGGTGGTGAGATTATTGCAGATGTCGCGATTGTAAAAAATGCTATGCGTGGGAAAATTAGAGCAAGAACTATTGAGATTGGGACACTTGGTTCCCATGTTACGATGGAAGCTTCGCAGTACATTCAGATTGATAAAGTAAAAGGTGAAGAGAATCAATTTATAATTAACCCGCTCGTTACAAGTGCTTTTGAGAATAAAGAGGATGATGATGAGTATTTAAAGAAGACAAAAGAGGAGTTGGTACTTTTATTACAAGCCTTTAAGCAGAGTACTGAACAAGTCAAAAAAAATCTAGAGCCATGTAAAAAAATAAGAGAGGCGGTGATTGCGAGTAAAGAGAAGGGTATTGAGATTTCTGCTTCTCTTCTTCAAAAATTCAAATCATGCCGCATAATGCAAGTTCGCTACAAAAAGCTCAAGGAAGATGTAGAGTACAAGAAGAGTAAATATGAGGAGTTGGAGAAAAAAGCATCCAATAGCAACTTCAATGTCTTTGATTCTAAGATTGTACTCAACGAGCCTATTAACGGATATAACCATATTATTTATAGACTCAACAAACCTTTAGTTGATATAAAACTGACAACAGATGAGAAAATGAGTAAAAAAATCTTTAAGCTTATAGAAGATGAAGTGGGTATATTAAAGATTGTAAATATCTCATAGGTTCTCTTCTAGATAATAATTTATACTATATCTTAAATCTTCATCCAAATCTAAAATATTCATCAACATCCACTCTAAGTATCCACGGTCGCAGATGCTAATCTCTTCGATGTATCGACCCTCATACTTACCAAAATTAAATTTTTGCATAAGTACCTTTTTAAAACTCAGTTCGCACATCTCATCTTTTGAAGCAATCTCTAAAAGATAATTATATAAAAGTTTATCCACCAAAGCATCACTGAGTGCGTTATGTGAACGTATCTCACTCTCCATTGAACATGCCAAAGCCTCTCTCTCTTCATCACGATAAAGTTTTAACTCATAGCGTAAAAATTGCAGTGAAAAATTTTCACACTCAGGTATCAAATGTTTTGTGACTCTTAGCGTATCGATAATCTCTCCACAAAATTCAAATCCACATGCCAAAAGCATTTTCAAATCAAACTTGATGTTATGTGCGATTAAAGTTGTAGTTGGCAGGTTTTGCGCTTGTAAGAACTTGTACGTTTCACTCTCTTTAAGTTTTGGCTTCCCTCGAATCATCTCATTTGTTATATGATGAATCGATGAAGCCTTCGCTGGTATTTTTTTGCCCTCATTGACTAAGTCATACTTTGCATAGCAACTGCCATCTTCTAAAGCGATAAGAGCAAGAGAGACTATCTTCTCCTCTTCTTCTAAACCTGTAGTCTCTATATCTAGAAAGATTAACATTTTCTTAGCTTTGCCTTTTTACATCGAGCACCTAAGAAGATAAAAGAGAAATAACCGCAGATAAGTATAAAGCCAAACATCCAGAAGATATTGAACCACTCGAAGATGCCACTAAAGGATGTAAAAAGGTAGGTAATCCCCAAGGCCAAAATCATACAAATGCCAACAAGCCATATCATTAACATAAACCAGCGTCGCCAAACTTTTACTAAATCACCATACCCTATCTCTTCTAAGACCTCATCACTATTACAAGCTATAAGTTGCAACTCATATCCTGCATGTGGAGTATTAAAAATATACTTTAAACTTCTAAAGAGCGCAATCAAAAGTGTCAAACCCCAAACGACTGGAAACCAAAATTTAAAGAGATTGAGGAGCGCTTCTAAAACCTCACTGCTTAATGTTGGCATGCCTTGAATAAAGTATAAAGAGAGTGTAAGAAGAAGTGCAAATCCACATGCCAAAATGAGACTCTCAAGTGTAACCCGAAACGCCCACGAAAGCCACAATAAAAAATAGAACCTACTCATGATTTCTTTTAAATGGCTCTAACATGTCGTAGTAATGTTCTAAAGTCATAAAGCTTTTTTCAAATCTATAACGAATGATAAACTCCACTACTTTATCTTTTAATTCGACATCCACACTCTCGGCACGGCCAAAGTAAGCCAAGGAAATATTTTTACTTTTAACAAGCGCTTTTTTGTCATAGGAGATAGCAAGAACTTGAAGGTATTTTCCCTCTTTAATCTCGCCAAGGCTCTCACTTAGCAGAGATGCACCAGAGAGATTGATTGCTTTGAAAGAGAATAAATCATGAAAAGTTTCAACTTTTTTATCTATCCCAATCTCTTTATATAAGATTTCCAAAATTTTCAAATTATCCTTTCTAGCCGTCTCGTAACCAGCGATTTTATTTGTTAATGTTTTTAATCTCTCTAAGGCTGAATTCAATCTGTTTTCCTCTATTTTCCTATTGTATCTATGCAAAAGTATATCGTAAAAAGAGTTATACAATGGGCAAACTCTTAGGAAAAAAAGATATAATAACAAGATTAAATTTGCTTTAAAAAGAGAAGAATGGATTATTTAAAAACGCAGGGCATTAAATCCCTCCATGGAACTATAAAAATCTCTGGTGCAAAAAATGCATCTTTACCCCTCATAGCAATGACCATCTTAGCAAAAAATAGTGTCAGCATTAAAAACCTACCTAATGTGGCTGATATTAAAACCCTACTAAAACTCTTATCAAATCTTGGTGCAAAATGTGAGTTTCTTCAAGATAGTGTTACTGTTGACACTTCCACATTGAGTGAGACAAAAGCAACCTATGATATTGTAAAAACGATGCGAGCTTCTATCTTAGTTTTAGGTCCTATTCTCGCTAGATTTGGACATTGTGAAGTTTCACTCCCAGGTGGCTGTGCAATTGGGCAGAGACCTATTGATTTACATCTCAAAGCATTAGAGATGATGGGTGCAGTTATAAAAATCAAAGCTGGTTATGTACAAGCAACTGCCCCAAATGGACTCAAAGGCTGCAATATAAACTTTGATAAAATAACAGTCACAGGAACGGCAAATATTGTTATGGCTGCCGCACTTGCACACGGAGTAACAACCATTACAAATGCAGCAAGAGAACCAGAAGTCGTGCAGTTGTGTGAAATTTTAAATGAGAATGGAGTCCATATTGATGGAGTTGGAACTGCAGTATTAACAGTTCAAGGAACAAATCAGAAACTTATAAACATCAAAGAGTTCTCCGTGATTCCTGACCGCATTGAAGCTGGAACATACCTTTGTGCAGGAGCTATCACAAAATCAGAACTCACACTTGAAAATGTAAATGCGAAACATCTTGGCGCAGTTATTGCAAAGCTTGAAGAGATGGGAAGCACTTTTACAATCACACCAGACACGATTACAATCCATCCATCACAAGTGATTAAACCTGTAAAAATCATCACTCAAGAGTACCCTGCCTTTCCTACAGATATGCAAGCCCAATTTTTAGCACTTGCTACACAAGCGGATGGAACTTCTATCATAGAGGAGAGACTCTTTGAAAACAGATTTATGCATGTAAGTGAACTTCAAAGAATGGGCGCAGATATAAGTTTAAATGGAAACGTAGCGACTGTAAATGGGAAGAATAAACTTAGCGGAACAGATGTGATGGCAACGGACTTAAGAGCTTCAAGTGCTTTGGTTCTAGCAGCACTTGTTGCAGAGGGTGAGACAAACATTCACCGTATCTACCATCTTGATCGTGGTTATGACTCTTTAGAGCAAAAGCTCCAAGGTGTCGGAGCAAAAATAACAAGACTTAAAGAGTAAATCTACTTTTTCTTTTCTTGAAAAATTATCATCTCATAAATGCTTTTTTTTGCGACTAAAGCTTTATCAGGTGAGACAACATGACTGTTTTTAGCTTTCATCACTTCATATTTTAAAGAGGAAATCTCCTCTTCCATCTCTTCAACATTTACCTTTAATCGAAGGATAATATCAACCCCTGCTAAGTTTACTCCAAGTTCACGTGTTAAGCGTAAAATAAGTTTAATTTTATCAATATCTCTTTGAGAATACAATCTGATACGACCGCCTGATCTCGATGGGCATACTAAATTTTCTCTCTCATACTGACGTAGTGTCTGAGGGTGAATATCGAGTATTTTAGCAACGATACTGATTAAATATACAGGTTCGTCATAGTGGTGCATTATAATCCCTCCATTACGCTTTTGGTAGCTTTTCTTTCATGATGTCAACTAACTTTTCATCTAAATCTTCAATCTTAGGTAAGATAATATTTGCTTTTAAATATAAATCTCCACGGACTTTCGTTTTACGATTCATAGCACCCATCTCTTTTACACGAAAACTCTGTCCATTTTTAGTGTTCTGTGGGATTTTTAATTTTATCTCTTTTTCTAATGTCTTAATAGCAACTTTATCGCCAAAGAGTGCTGCAACAAGTGGAACATCAAAACTTTTAATCAGATCATCATCTTCTCTAATATATTCAGGATTATGAGCAACATTGATTTTTAAGAAGAGGTCTCCTGCTCTTCCGCCTTGTGCATGCCCTTTTCCTTTAACACGCATCTTCTCTCCATTTTTGACACCCGCTGGGATTTTAATATCAAATCGCTCTCCGTTCACAGCAACTGAGTGAGAACCACCAAGGATAGAGACACTAAATGGTATAGTCACACTTGTTTCAATATCAAGGTTTGGTTGCTGCTGAGAGAAGCCACCTCCCCCGAAACCACCAAAACCTCCACCGCCACCAGAGAACATGCTTCTTAAAATCTCATCCAAATCTGCATTTCCAGCACCACTGTGAGAACGAGAAAAGTCATGAAAGTTTTGTCCACCAAACATACTATCTCCATGTCTGTCGTACTGTTGTTTTTTCTCTTTATCGCTTAATATCTCATAAGCTGAGTTTATCTCTTTAAATTTATCTTCTGCTTTTGGGTCTTTGTTAACATCAGGGTGGTACTGACGCGCAAGTTTTCTATATGCTTTTTTAATCTCAGATTCACTCGCGTTTTCTGGGATTTCTAAAGTTTCGTATAGTGATTTAGCCATTTTATTTTTGTCCTAATTTTTATCTTGTAACATATTTGTTTATTAAGCGGGATTATATCATAAGGGTTGAGTGGATGTCAATCAAGGTGGGCTTCAAATTTTTTATTGATAATTTAGAAAAAGGTAAATGATTTCCACATGCTACGGCATGTGGAAAGTATGTTGTTATTTTGATTTTTAGTGTAAGAAGTGACGAACTTCAGAAAAGTAAAGTGACATACCAAACTCATTGGCTGCTTCTATAATCTCATCATCTCTTATTGAACCACCAGGCTCGATTACAGATTTTACACCTGCTGCTGCAGCTGCATCGATAGAGTCACGGAATGGGAAAAATGCTTCACTTGCAAGGGCTGCACCTGTTACATCTAGTCCCATATCTTTTGCTTTTTTAAGCGCACACTGAGAAGCATCTACACGAGATGTCATCCCCATACCAACAGCTACCATTGCAGAGTTTTTCACATACACGACACAATTAGATTTTGTAAGAGAGGCAACTTTATAAGCTATCTCCATATCTTTTAGCTCTTGCTCAGTTGCACTTTTTGTACTCATTAGCTTTGCATTTTTAACTTCATCATCTGCTACTTTATCAGCATCTTGATAGATAAAACCACCATCTATGTGTTTAAAGTCTTTCGTGTCATTTGCCAACACAAGTTTATCGCTTCCACACTCAAAAAGTTTAATTCTTTTTTTAGCCGCAAATACTTCTTGTGCCTCTCCTGTAATCCGTCCTGCAATAACAACCTCTATAAAGATTTCATTAATTTTTTCTGCTAACTCTTTATTTACGATTCCATTCACTGCAACAACACCACCAAATGCAGATACTGGGTCACATTTAAGAGCTTCAACATAACTCTCAAGCAAAGTGTCTTTTATAGCAAATCCACATGGATTTCCATGTTTTGAGATACAAACAGCATTGTCGTCTCCAAATGCAGAAGCAATTTTAACAGCACCATTTAAATCGTTAAGGTTGTTAAAACTTGCTTCACCTTTGAGCGTTTTAAAGTTGCTTGTGTAGTGTTTGTCAAACTCATACAAAGCACCTTTTTGGTGAGGGTTTTCGCCATAACGTGTATCCATCACTTTGTTTCCAACTACAAACTGCTTCTCACCAAAACCATTGTTAAAACGGCTGTTCATATAGTTTGCAATCATAGAGTCATAAGCGGCTGTGTGCTCGTACGCTTTAATCATAAAACCACGACGAAATTCAACTGTATTTTTTTCGTTTTCTATCGCATCTATAACCGTTGCATAATCACTCACATCCGTTACAATAATAACACTGTCAAAGTTTTTCGCAGCCGAGCGCACCATTGCAGGTCCACCGATGTCGATATTTTCTATTATCTCTTCAAAATCATCTGTTTTTTCAATAGTTGCTTTAAATGGATAAAGGTTTACACACACTAAGTCTATGGATTCAACGCCAAGCTCCGCAGCTTGATCAAGATGGGACTGCTTGTCACGACGGTGTAAAATACCACCGTGAACAAATGGGTTGAGAGTTTTTACACGCCCTTCAAAACACTCTGGGAACTTTGTAACTTCGTCTATCTCGATAGCAGATACACCACTCTCAACCAACATTTTATAAGTTCCACCTGTAGAGATTATCTCGTAACCATTTTTTACTAAAGATTTACAAAAATCAACTACACCGCTCTTATCGCTCACACTCACTAATGCTCTTTTCATTCCAAACCTTGATATAAATTATTTGAAATTTTATCTAATTTGAGATTATATAATGGTAAACTCTACAAAATTAAAGCAAAGAGTGAGTATGAAAAATATTGCAATTTTATGTTCGGGAGGGGATGTTTCAGGCATGAACCCTGCACTGAAACATTTTGTAGAGTATGCACAAAAAAAAGCTCTAACGCCCTACTTTATCTACGATGGGTTTGAGGGCTTGATTGATAACAAGATACAAAAGGCAAGCTATTGTGATGTCTCTGGAATTATCAACAGAGGTGGAACCAAAATAGGCTCTGCCCGCTCTAAAAGATTTAGAGACAAAGAGTACCGCGCTCTTGCTAAGAAAAACTTGGATACTTTAAATATAGAGATGCTTCTAGTCTTAGGCGGTGATGGCTCTTTTGCAGGAATGGATCTCTTTTATAAAGAGCATAAAATCAAATTTTGCGGCATTCCCTCTACTATAGATAATGATATAAATGGAACAGATTATTGTCTTGGCGTTGACTCTGCCCTGAGTATCATAAAAACCTCCATCGATGCCATCAGAGATACTGCTTCCTCTTTTAAAAGAGCTTTTGTTATTGAAACGATGGGAAGGAACTGTGGCTATCTTGCTCTAATCTCCTATCTCACTTCTGGTGCTGAACTCTGCTTGATTCCTGAAGTAAAATATGATTTAAAATCTTACGAAGAGAGCTTCAAAGAGCAAATAAACAATGGCAGAAGATATTTCATAGCGATTGTAAGTGAAGGAATAGAACAAGAGTCAAGTGAAATCGCAGAGTGGTTTGAGGAGAAAATCGGGGTTGAGTCAAGAGTAAGCGTGCTTGGACATGTTCAAAGAGGTGGAAACCCTACAATTTATGACAGATTAATGGCGTATAAGTTTGTTACTTATGCGATAGATGGACTCCTTCAAGGTAAAGATGAAAGTGTAATCTGCTACACAAAAAGCGGCTTTCAATACAAAAGTATAGAAGAAGTAACTTCAAAAGTAAAAGAGCTAGACCCAGAGCTCCTTCTCTTACTGAGTGAGTAGTTTTATATGTACAAACTAAACTACTTTGTTCCTACTGAGGCGAAAGAGGCAACAAAACAAGCTCTCTTTGAGATAGGTGTCGGAAGATATGAAAACTACGAGTGTTGCAGTTTTGAGACACAAGGAACAGGTCAGTTCAAACCCATAGACAATGCCAACCCACACTTAGGCGAGCTGAACAAGATAGAAAAAGTTCAAGAGTATAAAGTTGAGATGATTTGTAGTGATGCACTTATCAAAAAAGCTATAGAAGTTTTAAAAGAGGTTCATCCTTATGAGGAAGTAGCTTTCGAGGTTTTTCGGATGGAAGAGTTTTAATGAGTGATATACTAGCAATTAATGCACATTTGAAATATGTAGAATACCTTCTTAATCAATTTGACAATGAGAATGAAGATATAACTTTAAAAGAAATTAGAAATAAATTTCAAGAAAAGTTTGGACATAAAGATATACTGCTAAATCAATTTTTTGGAATATATAGATTATTACCATTAATCTTAATAAAAGAGGAATACAAAAACCAGAAAAAAGAATTGTCTGGAAATATTAAAAAAATCAAAACTATAAGAGATTCTATTTCACATCATGATTTTTATATAGATTCAAATGGATATAGATTTAAAAATAATAAAGATGAAGTTAGATTTTCTTATGATGAGTTTAACACTTTTTTACATGAAATTGAAAATGAATTTCATTCAACTAATATGAAATAATAAGCATTATGTCACTTTTTTTAAAAAAAGTGACATAAAAAGCCGCAAAAACTTATGCGTCAGTTGCAACACCTGCAGAGCCAAGAATAAACAAAGTAATGACGTTAAGAAAATTCAACTGTTTGAACGAAGTGAGTTTTGAATTTTTAGGAATGGATTTGTCTTTTCTTGGGAACCTGACAGAGTCAGGCTCGAAGCCGTTGCAAGAGCTTTTTGCTTACTTTTTGGCGGCGCAAAAAGTAAGAGAGAAGTCTTGAATTAAAACAGAAAGATTAAATATCTCTCTCAATAACCCTTCTAAATGTATTAAAATAGTTCTCCTGTAACTGAGTCATACTCATAGTTACATCATTCACTTTGATAACATCCCCACCAACAGTTCCAATTTTCTCAACTGCCATACTCTCATCAAGCATAGCTTCAAAAGCTTCACAGTTTTCAGGTTTCACTTCGATGATAGCTCTACTCATAGACTCAGCAAAAATGTCACGCTCGTCTTCTACACTCATCTCAACATCACAGCCTAAACCTGAAGTTGCAGACATCTTAGCAAGTGCGATAGCTACACCACCAGAACTTGCATCTTTAGCACACTCTAGTAAATGCTTTTTGTTCCCTTCGATAACTAAATCCCAAAGAGCTAACTCATTTTTGTAGTTGATTTCAGGAAGCACTCCTGCAACTGTATGACAAATCTCTTTCATATAAAGAGAGCCACCAAACTCTGACTTAGACTCACCTACGAGATAAAGTGCATTGCCCTCACCTTGAAAGCTTGACATCAAAACATTGTTTTGGTCATCATTGACACCCACAGTTGCGATAGATGGAGTAGGGAAAACTGAAACACCATTTGTCTCGTTATATAAAGAAACATTTCCGCCGATTACAGGAGTTGTAAGCTCGGCACACGCCTCTTTAATACCTAAACAACCCTCTCCAAACTGCCACATAACTTCTGGGTTTTCAGGGTTACCATAGTTCAGACAATCCGTAATTGCCAAAGGTCTAGCACCACTCATCGCAACATTTCTGCCCGACTCGATAACTGCAGCAGCAGCTCCACCTTTAGGGTCGATGTAGCAGTAACGAACATTACAGTCAGCCGACATTGCAAGCGCTTTTTTGTTCTCTTTTACACGGATAACAGAAGCGTCAAGCATACCGCCTTTTTTGATAGTATTTGTTTGTACCATAGAGTCATACTGCGTGTAAATCCAAGACTTATCTACAACTTCCATCGATTTTGTAAGTGTCTCAAATGCCACTTGATTTGAAACTTTTTCAAAATCATCTATTGTCACAGATGCAAGCGCATCCAAATAAGCTGGACGACGCATAGGACGGTTGAGTATAGGTGCTTCTTCACTTACTGGATCCACTGGGACCTCAGCACACTTCTCTCCATGCCAAAAAAGCTCCATATTTCCGGTTGCAGTTACTTCACCAACAACAGCAGCATCTAAATCCCATTTTTCAAAGATGTCAATAATCGCTTGTTCTGAACCTTTTTTGGCACAAAGAAGCATACGTTCTTGAGACTCACTCAGCATAAAGTCATACGGAGTCATGTTCTCTTCACGAGCAGGAACTTTGTCTAGGTGCATTATCATCCCAGAACCTGAACGTCCAGCCATCTCGAATGAGCTTGATGTAAGACCCGCCGCACCCATATCTTGAATACCGATAACATGGTCAGTTTTGAAAAGTTCTAAACAAGCTTCAAGGAGAAGTTTTTCAGTAAAAGGGTCACCCACTTGAACAGTTGGACGAAGAGATTTTGACTCCTCTGTAAAACTATCAGAACTCATAACCGCTCCACCAAGACCATCACGACCTGTTTTTGCACCAACGTACATTACAGGATTTCCAGTACCTTCAGCTTTACCGTAAAAAATCTCATCACTTTTTGCAATACCAAGAGTAAAAGCGTTTACAAGGATATTTCCGTTGTAACACTCATCAAAACTTGTCTCTCCGCCAATCGTCGGAACACCCATACAGTTTCCGTAACCGCCGATTCCCGCAGTAACACCGCGAACCAAATAGCGTTGATGTGCTGAGATTTTATCGTCGTTTAAAACATTTCCAAATCGAAGAGCATTTAGGTTTGCAACAGGACGCGCACCCATTGTAAATACATCACGCATAATCCCGCCAACACCAGTCGCAGCACCTTGATATGGTTCTATAAAACTTGGATGATTGTGTGACTCCATCTTAAATACAGCCGCATATCCATCCCCAATGTCAATAACACCAGCATTTTCACCAGGACCTTGAATAACCCAAGGCGCTTTTGTAGGGAAACCATTCAAATGAATTTTTGATGATTTATAAGAGCAGTGCTCACTCCACATAGCTGAGAAAATACCCAATTCTACTAGGTTTGGTTCACGTTTTAATATCTCTTTGATATGCGTATAATCATCTTGAGAAAGTTTATGATTAGCTAACTGTTTTTCAATATCTGGTAATTGTTGGCTCACTGTGGAATCCTAAAAATTTAATTTTTGGTTTTTAAAGGGGGATTATATCTAATTAGTTGTAAAAAGAATTTTAATGAAAAGAAAACTCATTCTCGCCACGAATATTTTTCTTAAGAGAGAATATATTGATATATTTTATCTCGAGAATCTCATACTCTTTTTTGGCATGTGGAAGTTGAACTTTAAAATCATCATTGACACCTCTACCCATTAAAGCACGGGCTAAAGGAGAGTGAATAGAGATAAGTCCATTTTCAGGCTCAGACTCTAAAACTCCACAGAGAGTATAAACCTCTTCTTCATCTGTATCAAGATTGACAATTTTAACTGTACTCCCAAAGCCAACTTTGGCATGTGGAAATGTTGAGGGGTCTATGATTTGTGACTTTTGTATCATCTCATTTAAGAAGAAAAGTCTCTTATCAATAAAGCGAAGCTTCTCTTTTGCTGCATGATAATCTGCATTTTCACTTCTATCACCCTGCGCGGCTGCGACAAGTTTTTCCTGTACAACTTCAGGCTTTTGAACTTCTAATAAAAATTTAAACTCTTTGACTAAAAGGTCATAACCTTCAAGGCTCATAGGTTCTTTCATAAAAAGTTCTAGCTATCAAAGCCTACTATATAGTAAGCCTCTTTATCACTTAATTTATCAATTTTTACTTTAAACTTATCACTGAAATGTCTTATTTTTTCATGTGCTTCTTCTGCGATTTCTGGACTTGGAGCTTCCACTTTTATTTTGAAATAATCATTCGTATTTGACATAGCCACAAAGGAACCATCAACTTTTAACGCATCATGTAAATCCATAATATGTTTTCTTATTTTTTCATATCCAGCAGTATTTGCTTCAATTTTTTGGAGTTGATTCAGTAAAGCATTATTGGGCGCGTAACCAAGTTGTGTTAACATTGCTTCTCTATGCATTCTATTTCCTTTATGTAAATTTAGAGATTGATAATAACAGTTTTTTGTAAATATTCAGTATTATTTTTACTTGAATTCACTATAATTGCTCACAATACCAAAATAAGAGAATAAAATGACTGAAGATATAATTAAGAAAATAAAGCAACTTCCTCCATTGCCTGAGTCTGCAATGAAAATCGAAGCTGTATATCAAGACCCAGACAGCAGTTTTAATGATATGGTTAAGATTTTAGAAAATGACCCTCTTTTAACTGCAGATATTTTAAAAGCAGCAAACTCTCCGCTTTATGGCTTTAGCCGAGAGATTAATGCTATTTCTCAAGCAGTTGGACTTTTTGGAATGGGAACAGTGCGAGGATTTGCACTCGCATCCATCGTTAAAAAAAGTTTCTCTCTCGACCTTTCACCTTATGGAATCAACAACGATATGTTCTCTGCCCTTTCAAAAAAGCAACATGGATTGATGATAGCTTGGTGTCTTAAAAAAGAGAATAAGCTTTTGGGTGTTTTATCCCCTGCTGCCTTCTTGGTTGAAATAGGAAAAGTACTTATTGCACAGCAAATCATGGCAGATAAAAAACAAGAAGCATTTCGTGATGCACTTTTAGAGCTTCAAGATGTTGAAGCAGCGGAAAGACAAATAGTTGGCACAGATACACAAGAAGTAAGTGCAACTGTATTTGAGCATTGGAAATTTGAAGAGAGTTTAGTAGATGTTATAAGAAATTGTCAACACCCAGAACAAGCTAAAGAGGAGAATCAAAGAGCTTCTAGCATCCTTCATGTTGTTAGAGTAGCTGTTCCTATCAATGGCGTTCTCACAGATGAAAGTATCGCTAAGGCAAAAGAGTTGGTACAAAAGTATAGTCTTGACCTAGAAAGCTTTGAGCATGCTTTAGAAAACGCAAAATAAACAGATTTGAAATCTCTACTTATAAAGCTCACTCTTGGTCTGAGTGAGCAAGACATCTCTCCCCAAGAGAGCATACATGTCAACGAATTCTTAACAAAAAAATACCTTACGTATAAAGATAAAATATACAAATTTAACTCAAAGTTTCGCGCAGGGACTCTAGGACTTGTTCAAAATGGAACAGCCTATTTAAATGTTATAGGTGAAAATGTTCGAGATTTGTACATAGGCGATGGAGACTTAGGAACAGCCAAAGAGGGTGACCTTATCATCGCGCAAAGACTTCTTGGTGTTCGCGGCACTCCAAGTGCAAAAGTTGTAGAAATTGTAGGACGTGCTGTGAGTTATGGAGTTGCTTATATTATTCAAAAAGAGAACTCTCGCGCTTTAGTTGATTTAAAAACTGATTTTGCAATCGGTGTACAACTCAGTGATGCAGAGTTAAACTCTTATGAGATTGGTGATGTTTTTAAAATAAACAATCAAGACAATGTTGTAATGGAGAAACTTGGCAATCTTAGTGACCCACTCGTAGATGAAAAAATAGTTCTTGCACAGTTTAACAAACACGATGAGTTTGAACCTGAAGTTCTCGAAATCGCAAGCTCATTTAAACCTGTGGATGCTTCTAAATATCCAAAAAGAAAAGATTTAAGATCTTTGGCATTTTGTACCATTGACCCTGTAACTGCAAAAGATTATGATGATGCAATTTGTTGGGATGATGAGAAGAGTACGCTTTATGTTGCCATAGCAGATGTGAGTGAGTATGTAGAGCCCTTTGGAGCTCTTGATAATGAAGCGATTTATAGAAGTTTTTCTATCTATCTTCCACATCGTTCTATCCCAATGTTGCCTCGTCAACTGAGTGAGACACTCTGTTCGCTTCAACCGCATGTGGATAGATTGGCTTATGTTTTTGAGATGAAGCTCGATTTAGAGACACTCGAAGTAACTAAAGCAACAGTCTATGAGGCTCTTATTCACTCAAAAAGAAGATTTAATTATGAAGAGATTGACCTCTTTTTTGAGGGTAAACTAGAAGCTAAAAATAGTGATGAAGAGGAGATATTCAACTACATCACAAAACTCAAACCTATTACAGATAGACTCAAACACAAAAGATTAAAAGTTGGTTATGATTTTCGCTCTAATGAACTAGAGATGTTTATAGATGAAAACTCAAATATAACACACACAACCTATGCGGAGGAGACACCTTCTCATGCGCTCATTGAAGATTGTATGCTTTTAGCAAATAAAGCAGCTGCCTCTCAATTTGAGCGAGGAATCTTTAGGATACATGAACCGCCAAATCAAACAAAACTCCAAATTTTGTATCAAGAACTGGCTGGTATCGGGATGCATATTGATATAAAAACCACTATCAAAGAGACGATTACCGATATACAAAAACAGGCAAGAGAGATGGATTTGGAGTCAGAAGTTGACACCCTTATCATTCGTTCTCAGATGCAAGCGAGATATGCACCACTTAATTCTGGGCACTTTGGTCTTGGTTTTGATGCTTATACTCACTTTACTTCACCTATTCGACGTTACTCGGACCTTATAGTACATCGTTTGCTTAAAGCGATTCATAATAATGACACGCAGGAGGGCTCGTATGTTTTAAGAAACATAGAGGCACTCAGTATGACGATAAGTGAAAAAGAGAGAGAAGCGAGTACCATAGAGAATGAGTTTATGGCAAGAAAATTTGCGAGATGGGCAAACGAGCATATTGGAGAGAGTTTCAAAGCGCGTATTAATGCTACAGAACCAGAAGTCAAAGCAGAACTCCATGACGAAATCATGGGTGCAAGGCTCAATATTATCTCCACAGAGAGAGTCGTTCTTTTTGAAGATATTGAAGCAAAAATCGAGCGTGTAGATATAGCAAAAGCTAAGATTTTTGCAAGTGTGATAAAAAATGATGAGTAGAAATGTACAAAAGTGAGCTAGATAAACATATACAAAACAACTCTCTCTCAAACAGTTTTATTTTTTTTGGAGAGAGTGGCTTTTTTATTGATATGTACACAAAAGTAGTGACAAATATAGAGGATGCTTCAGTCCTAACATTTTACTATGATGAGTATGATTTTAACTCTGCAAAAGCACACCTCTCACAAGGTTCCCTCTTTGGAGACAGAAATGTTTTAATCATCAAGAGTGAAAAGAAAGTAGATAAGAAGCAACTTGAGGTGCTTATAGAATTTTGTGAAAAAAATCCTGATAATATTTTTGTCTATGCCTACTATGGAAGTGACCACAAATCCTATGCAAAGGGATTTTCAAAAACAACTGCTATGAGTGTAAGATTTTTTCATCCAAAAGATTTTGAAGCGAACAATATCGTGGCTCAAATTGCAAAAGAAAAAAATGTAACTATAGACAAATACTCCATTTCACATCTTTTACTTATTCATAATGGAGATATAGCTCTCGCCTGTAATGAGTTAGATAAATTTAGAGTTTATGATAAACCAATCTCAACAAAAGATATAGATAACCTTGTTTTTGGATTAGCTGAAGTCAATATCGATGAATTTGTAAAAAAGTTGCTCTACAAGAAAGACTTTAAAGAGGATTTATACAATATGCTCGAACATGGAGAGGATGAAATAAGAGTCCTGACCATCATTACAGCCTACTTGACCCAACTCTATATGTTTAACATTTATATACGTGTAAATGGGACTCCAAATGCCTTGGAGATACTTGGTTACCCTGCTCCAAAATTTGTAGTCGATGAAAAAGCTGCACTCTCTCTAAAGTTTAAGCCCCATACCTACTCTAAACTACATGAACTTTTACTTGAGAGTGAACTGAAAATGAAATCTTCTCATGTCGATAAAAGTGCAATTTTACTCTCCACGCTTATAAGAGTTCAAAAGCTACTATAAATTAGTAACTCATTGAACCTGCGTTAAGAAGTCCGATAGAAATAGAGATAAATGCCATAAGTACACCAACAGATATAACACCCTCATTTATAAGCTTTTCAACTGCGAACTTACCTTTCATTCTAGTCATGATAAATGCAAAAAAGAGTTGAATAAACATGGCAACCACTGCCCAAACTAAAAAATCCACATAAGAGACAGAACTAATCAAAGCACTGTAAAGAGGAATACAAAGACCAACGATAGCACCACCAAAGCCTACAGCAGCGGAAGTATTATTATCTTTAAAAATTAGTTGATAGTCATCATAGGGTGTGACAATTGCATAAAGAAAAAGAAAAATGCCAACGATTGCAATTGCAGAGATAAAGAAAAGTCCAAAAAATAGAAATGATTCTACAAACATGATATATCCTTGTTTAAAATATGCAATAGTATCTAAGTAATGTTAATAGTAAGGGAAAGTGTTTAAATATTTAAAAGGAAGTGAGTATGTAGAGCAACGCAACACGTGCGTCGCTTCGTTTTAGTTTTTAGAAGTATCTACTATTTTGTTGTTTGCAATCCAAGGCATCATTGTTCTAAGTTTAACACCTGTTTGCTCGATTAATGAAGCTTTTGCATTTGTACGCTCAGCATTCATACGAGGGTAACCTGCTTGACCTTCAAGGATAAAGTCTTTTGCAAATCTACCATCTTGAATCTCTTTTAAAATCTCTTTCATCGCAGCTTTAGACTCTGCATTGATAACACGTTTACCAGAAACATAGTCACCATACTCAGCAGTGTTAGAGATAGAGTATCTCATATCAGAAATACCACCTTGGAACATTAAATCAACAATTAATTTAAGTTCGTGTAAACACTCAAAGTATGCTAGTTCTGGAGCGTAACCAGCTTCAGTTAATGTTTCAAATCCAGCTTGAACTAAAGAGACAGCACCACCACAAAGAACAGCTTGTTCTCCGAAAAGGTCAGTTTCTGTTTCATCTTTGAAAGTTGTTTCGATAATTGCAGTTCTACCACCACCGATAGCGGATGCATAAGAAAGAGCTAACTCTTTCGTTGTACCACTTGGATTTTGACCAACAGCGATAAGGTCAGGAATACCACCACCACGAACAAACTCAGAACGAACAGTGTGACCTGGTGCTTTTGGAGCAATCATAGTAACATTGATGTTCGCAGCTGGGTGAATACGACCATAGTGAATGTTAAAACCATGACCAAAAGCGATAGTCGCACCATCTTTTAAGTTTGGAGCAATTTCTTCCGCATAGATTTCAGCTTGGTTTTCATCTGGAAGAAGAATCATTACAAGATCAGCATAAGCAGATGCTTCAGCAACAGTCATAACTTTAAAGTTTTTCGCTTCAGCTTTTGCCCATGAAGAACCATTTTTACGAAGACCAACAACTACTTCTACACCACTATCTCTTAAATTTTCAGCGTGCGCGTGACCTTGTGAACCAAAACCAATCATAGCAACTTTTTTACTTTTAATTAACTCTATATTACAATCTTTATCGTAGTAAACATCTAATGCCATTCTATATTCCTTGCATAGTATAAGCTGGAAGTCCTAAAACTCCAACTAAAATTTGTGGCATTATACTCAATAAAGAGTAAAACTTTTATTAGTCCAAAGGAATAGTTCTATGAAAATATTTTCTTTAATATGTGTGAATGTATAATGTCAAAAATATTGAGGGTAAACAGTTGAAAAAATTCAATCTATTTAAAGAGATAATAGTTACGCAGAAGCATTCTCTGCTTCAAGCAATAAACACATCCAAAGTTTTTGGCATTGATATTCATGGTCAAATACTTTATGAGCCTTTTTCTGATGATACCATTCTCATTTATAAAAAATCTCTCTCTGCAGTTGAGGGCACCTCTTTACTGCTCAACACTACACCATCGTTCTCTTCAATCTTAGGCAAAAACTATCAAGTAGTAGAAGATGGGGAGAGAGTTCTCATTAAGGCTTTTTCGAACTGGCAAGAGATTATTAAAATGAATGATACAAGAGCCTCGTATGATGATACAAGCGGAGATGGAATTGACTCTTTCTCTTGTAGTGATTTAGAAGAGATAGGCTGGCACGCTTCGGAATTTAAAATAAATTATAGAATGCTAGTTGAACGATTAGAAGAGAACTCTGAGGGAACACTTCTCTGTATAGAACAAGAAGAGCCTTATCAGTTTAGTGGATTAGGATTTATTACTGATAATCCACATGCCAAAAAGGTACTGTTTGAATTTTGTCACAACAAAATAAAAGAGTCTCTAGCCAACGACCCACTCTTTAAAAAAGAACTCTTAAGTGATGATGAGTTGGAAGCCGCAGAGTTTTTTGGACTCTTATAGAAGATTATATGAATAAGCAAAAGATAACTATAGAGTATAAATATAGAGGTTCCATAGAACTCCCCGACACAAAAGAGGCAAAAGATATATTTTTTCGCACCAAACAAGCCTATGCGAACCATGAGAAGATGAGTATCAATTTAGTTTTTTCTCCATTAAAACAAACAAAACTTCAAAGATACATCAAGGGTGGAGCAGCAGAGGAGTTGGAAAACCTAAGTTTATACATTGCCTTAGGCGAGATTTTAAACTTCTCTACAGCCGATGCAAAAGAGTTACAAAATTCGATACTCTTAACAAATGACAATGCACACACTACTTTTAATATCACAAAACGAATCAAGCTCATCAACAAAAAATCTAAATCAAAAGCAGAGGAGAGTTATCTCTTTTGGGATATAGAGAACTTTTCTACAATTTCCTCTATCTTCAATGACATTATCGAACCTTACAATATCTCCGATGAAAATATTTTTCTAGCAGCAAATCCTGATTCACTCTATCTAAAACGTGCAGAGTGGGAAGCCAATTTATATGACTACGGAAAGACTCTTAATTCATTTAACTTTATCAAATGTGACCATGGGAAAAATGTAGCAGATGATGTACTCTTAGAAGAGTTTAGTAAACGTAAACTTAGAAACTCTAATGTCTATATACTCACATTTGATAGAGAGTTAAAAGAGCGATTTACAGCAGTAACGCATGAGAGTAACAATCTCTTTATTTTGGGGAAATAGAGAGACTCTATTTTTTACTTGATAGGTATCTTTGTAAAATTATCATAGCCGAGATTGAGTCTATGCGTCCATCACGTATCTGTTTTATCTCGCCGCGCATCATTGCCTCCGCTTCCTTTGAAGAGCCCGCTTCATCTTGATAAAATATTTCACCCTCAAAAGCAACAAGATTCATGAAGTGTTCTACTCTTCTTCGCATCTCATCTTCACTACTGCCGCCAAGTGGAATGCCGATGACGACAGCGTCCACTTCCCACTCCGCTAAAACTTTTTTAACTTCTGCGGAGGCTTGATTTCTGTTTTTTCTCTGTACTGCTGGTAGAGGCGTTACGAGGTCTTTATGGGCTGAGTATGCCAAGCCTACTCTTTTAAGTCCTAAATCAATCGCTATGTACTTCAAAATCTACTCCATTATAACGATGTATGAGCAAAGCCCATATATCTACGCTAGCCGCTATGGCACTAAAGAAGCTTTTTTTAAAAGCTTTGTAGAGTTTTAAACTCTACTTCCCTAAACAAAATGAACCAAACATTTTATCGAGCATCTCATCATTTTCAAATGGTCTTGTAATACTTGCCATCTCTTTGACTGCCTCATTTAAATGAAAAGAGAATATTTCAAGTTCTTGGTCGCCTAAAGGGTTAAATGCTTCTTCGATGTTATTTAAAGTGTTTTGCACAGCAGAGATTTGTCTTTGAGAAATAAGCATCATCTCATCCGAACTATTGGTTCTGTCCATGATATTTTCTAGAACTTCTATAAGGGATGTCACGCTATCTTTAGAGTTTAACTCTAAATCAAATTTCATTTCCACATGCCAAAACTTTGTTTCTAAATCTATCTTGTTTTTTATATAGATAACACTTTTATCTTGAGCATACGAATCAATGAGTGAGAGAATCTTTTCATCTTCACTATCTTTCTCACGAGAATTATCAAAGAGAGCGACTACTATATCACACTGTTCAATTGCTTCGAGTGAACGCTCAATTCCGATACGCTCTATCTCATCATTTGCTTCTCTAATTCCTGCTGTATCGACTATTTTTATAAGGTGTGTTCCGATTTTGACTTGCTCTTCAATCGTATCTCTTGTTGTACCTGCTATATCGCTTACTATGGCACGATTGTAATTTAGAAGTGAGTTTAGTAGAGAACTTTTTCCCACATTTGGCTTTCCAACGATTGCAACTTTAAAGCCCTGCATAAGACCCTCTCTTGCCTTACTTGCTTGAAGAGTCTTCTCAAGAGAGCGTTTAAGTTCATCAAGTTTTACTCTTATTTGAGCCACTAAATCCTCAGGTAAATCCTCTTCCGCATAATCGATACTTACTTCTGAATAGGCAAGAATATGAATAATTTCATCACGAACATTTTCAATATAATCTTTTAAAGAGCCTTTCATCTGTTTAGCCAATATTTTAGCTGCATCTTCACTTTTTGCTTCTATGAGTTGCGCGATTGCCTCGGCTTCACTTAAGTCGATTCGCCCATTAAAAAAAGCACGCTTTGAAAACTCACCTGCATTCGCGAGTCTTGCTCCATGATGTAGAGTTGCTTTTAAAATAGTTTGAGCTACGATAAAACCACCATGACACTGAATTTCTACAACTGGCTCAGCAGTAAAAGAGTATGGAGCCTTGAAGTAGATAACAATAGCTTCATCTATAAGTTCATTTTGTGGATTGTAAATATTTGTAAGGGTTGCGTGTCTTGGGGAAAACTCTTTAGAGTTTGTGAGTGCTAGTGCAATCTCTAAAGCTCTATCTCCGCTTATACGGATAATAGCGATAGAGCCTATGCCATTTGCTGTTGCAATAGCAGAAATTGTGTCACTGTTCATCTAGTTAGAGTGGTAATCATTTATAATAATATACTTTAAACCATCACGAGTAGAGCGAATCGCTACATATTTATCTGCATATCGCTCACGAAGTTCTCTAAGGGCGATTTGAACTAACACGCCATCAAGAATTTTCGTTTGTGCTCTTCCATCTCTATCAATATTTTCGTAAACATTTACCAAATATCTAGCGATAGCATCTTCCTGATTTTTCAAAAACTCTGCAATTTCTAAACGTAATTGCACCTGATATTTTGTATTTATCCAATTAAAAATCATGTATGAGAGTGCTTTATATCTATAACCCTCTTTTCCAATTAAAAGTGCTGCATCTTCACCTTTAAATTCAATTAGTAAAGTATTTTCATCATGTACGCTTACGTCAATCTCATCAATTTGAAAACATGTTAAATTAAAAAGCTCATTTATCTCTTCTTTAACTTTTAGAGCTATCTCAGAAATTTCCTGAGTATCAACATCATCGTCATACGATTCATCTGCATACACAGGCTCATAGTTAAGATCATCTTCATCATCTTGAATGCTTACAAAAGATTCTGGCATAATGGTATTATTAACTATAGTATGGGAAGTTTTTTGATACTCTCTCTTAGTTTCATGTTTTGACTTTGAAGGCTTGCTCTGAGGCAAAGTTTTTTCTCCACTCGTCTCTCTTTGAGTCTCTCTCTTTTGCTTAGGTTTCTCAAAAGAGCTTTCAACTCTCGCTCGAGTCACACTCTCAGCTATATTTTCTTCACTTTTTACTTGAGAAGTAGGTTCTTCGCTTTTTTTATTCTCTTTAATAGCAACAATAATTGCACTTTTTCTAAAAAGGCCTAGCATGCCTTTACTAGGATACTGCACTACTTCAATTTTTAATTCTGTTACTGAACACTTCAGTGAGGCGGCAGCTTGTTTGTATGCCTCTTCGAGAGTGATAGCTTCAATCTTAATCATCTTTATTTCCCGTAATTTCTTTTTTCTCTTGGTGTTTATCTACAATTTGTTGTGCATCTTTTGCATTTTTAAATTGTTGGTTGACAATAAACTGCTGAGCAATTGAGAAAAGATTATTAACAAACCAATATAGAACTAGACCTGATGGAAAAGTTAAAAAGAAGAAAGTAAAGATAACTGGTAAAAATTTAAAAACTTTCTCTTGCATTGGATCTGTGAAGTTGTTTGGAGTCAGTTTTTGTTGGTAATACATAGAAGCACCCATCAAGATTGGTAAAATATAATATGTATCCATTCTCGATAAGTCTGTAATCCATAAGGCCCAAGGCGCACCTTGCAGCTCAACAGCATTTAAAAGTACACGGTAGATTGCAAAAAATACTGGAATTTGTAAAAGCATTGGAAGACAACCGCCAAGTGGGTTAGCACCATGTTTTTTGTACATATCCATTACGGCTGCATTCATACGTTGCGGATCACCTTTATATTTTGCTTGAACCTCTTTTATCTTTGGTGCTATCTCTTTAATCTTTTGCATAGAAACCATACCCTTGTATGTTAAAGGGTAAAGAACAACTCTAACAAGAATAGTCAATGCAATAATAGACCAACCCCAGTTTCCAAAGATACCATGTAACCATGAGAGAAGTTGAAAGAGTGGTTTGGAAGCAAAAGTAAACCAACCATATTCTATAGCATTTGTTAATACAGGCTTAATTCCTTCTAATACTTCATAGTTTTTTTGTCCTACATAACCTTTAAAGTTCATTTTTTGAAGTGCTTCAAAATAGACTATTGGATTATCATTTTTATCTCTATCAACAACTATATTTGTATCTTTTGAAAATTCATACATGATTGTTGCTGAATACTGATCAAACGCAGAGATTAATTCTACGCCAGTAAATGTTTTTCTACCCTCAGCATCACCATCTTCTATGATTGTAACTAATTCATCATCTGTATAAATCATAGCACCCGATACTGTCATCATCTGCTCAGTAATCTCTGGTCTTTGCCCTAAATAGATAAAATATCTCTTATCTTTTGAAAGTGTCACTACTGCATCATAATGCCCATCAGGGTAAAAAGTAAGTTTTTTAGTAACAACTAAGTCTGGTAACTTTTGCGTTAAGATAACTTTTTGAGCTGTATCTTCTAGCGTGATTTCACTTATGCTTGCAGTATATGCGATGGAAGCAGCTTCTTTATTGAGTTCATCTTCAAGAAATCTAACAAAAAGAGGTTTCGTTCCAAATGGTGGAATAAGCTGTGAATGCTCATTTTTACCATCATTATACTTTGCTTGAAGTAACTCTTTCGATGAGATACGACCCAATGTGTCAATCTTTAAAATAAACTCTTTACTTTTAACTGTCACAATATTACTTGAAGCGGTTGCTGCAATTTTTTCTTCTTGGGAAATAGCATGACCTGTTGCTTGTTCCGTTGTGATAGTTGAAATTCCTGCTTGTGTAGTTCCCGTATCTTTGGTCAATGCAACATTCTGGCTCTTTGGAGCATCTGCTTTTTTTGGTTCCACTGGTGGAAAAATTGCTGTATAAGCTACGAAAAATGTGATTGATAATGCCACTGCTAGCATTAGTCTTTGATTTGATGTCATTTTGTCTAACACGACTACCCTTTATAGGAAAAATTTTTTATGATATAAAAACGGTTTTTTTTATTTGGTACCAACCAATATTTTATAGAATCAACCCCTAGTTTTGTGGGCTTACAAGATAGTTTGTCGAGCAATGGATACTCTATGCCACCATCAAATAATTGATTACAACGCAGTATTCTAGTAAAAGAGTGGTAAAAAGCACTTGAAATGGAATTATTTTCGAAATTAAGTCGTGCGAACTCGCTACATGAGGGATAATATCTACATGAACCAAAGCCAATAAGTGTAAAAAATTTCTGATAAAGCCATAAAAGCTTAAGCAAAAACCACCTAAGCATTATAAATTTTCTTTGAGTGATTTTGCACGAGTCAACACCTTGACAAAATCATTAGTTAATTTACTATGTTCTGATTCAACTAATGATTGTTTTGCTACGAATATATAGGTGCCGTCTTTGAGTGCATTGGAGTATTCACAAAAAAGAGCTCTGAGCCTTCTTTTAGCTCTATTTCTAGTTACAGCATTACCAATTTTTTTAGTAGCTGTAAATCCAACTTTGTGAATTCCATTTTGAGGAAGAAAAAAAAGTACAACATTATCAGAATGTTGATTTTTTCCTTTGTTGTAAATATACTGAAACTCTCGGTGCTGTTTCAGCGTATAAAATCCGCTTAAACAGACAATCTTTTACGACCTTTAGCACGACGTCTATTGATGATTCTACGACCATTCTTAGTTGACATACGAAGTCTAAAACCATGAGTTCTTTTTCTCGGTGTACTATGAGGCTGGTATGTTCTTTTCATTGACATATCCTTATATAATTTTAAGAGCGCAATGGTACTCATAATTTACTTAAAGCGTGGTTAAGGTTTATTTATAAGCTTTTTTAACTCTGGTCGAGTTATCCTAAAAAGAGATAATTAAGAAGAAAATCTTACTTAAGTAAAAAGTTTTTTAAGGACTCTTCTTTTGATTGGTTTAAAGAGTTGGATGTATCAAAAATCTTTTCTATTGCACCCACATGGCAGTCTCGACATCCCTGAATAACATCATGTTCTCGAACATTTGCACTATTGATTTTCTTCATAGAGTGACATGCAAAACAGTCGGCTCCACAGTCTGCCATTTTATTTGGGTCTGCAGAGTGACAGTTTATGCACGTAAGCATAGGTTTATGTCTTGCATCTTCATGAATTGTAGGAACTAACTTTGGATGGCAGGTCATACAATCACCTGTACATGCTAAAAGTGTATATGAAAATAAGAGAAGTGCAAATAGATATTTCATAAACGGATTATAGCGACTATTTTATTTACGCTATAGTTACTATTATCTCATTGTCCACAGCATCAAAAACAACACTTGAACCCTCAACAACTCTCCCCTCAAGTATCAAATCGGCCAATCTATCTTCAACAATCTCATATAAGGCACGTTTAAGTGGTCTTGCTCCATAAACAGGGTCAAATCCAGCTTCAGCTATATAGGTTTTTGCGCTATCACTTAGAGTAAGCGTTATATCTCTCTCCTCTACTTTTTTAGATATATCTTTAAAAAATATATCTACAATTCCTCTAATTTGCTCTTGTCCTAATGCATTAAATATTACGACATCATCGAGTCTATTTAAAAATTCTGGTTTAAAAGCTTCTTTTAATTCTGCCATAACCATCTCATTGAGCGCATCAGATTGAGGATTATTTATAATCTTATCACTTGCAATATTTGAAGTTAAGATGATGATCGTATTTGTAAAGTCAACTGTCACACCTTTGTTATCAGTTAAACGCCCATCATCTAAAACTTGAAGTAAAATATTGAAAACATCTGGGTGCGCTTTTTCAACCTCATCAAACAGCACTACACTATAAGGCTTACGTCTTACAGCCTCTGTAAGTTGTCCTCCCTCTTCATAGCCAACATATCCAGGTGCAGCTCCTACAAGACGAGATACAGCGTGTTTTTCCATATATTCACTCATATCTATTCGTATCATTGCATCTTCACTGTCAAACAAAAATTTCGCTAATGTTTTAGCAGTTTGCGTTTTACCCACACCTGTTGGTCCCAAAAACAGAAAGCTCCCTATTGGAGAGTTTCCACTTGAAAGACCTGCTTTGTTTCTCTTAATTGCACGGGCAACTGCATGGGTCGCTTTACTTTGTCCAACGACATCTTTGTTTAACTCCTCTTCAACGTTTAAGACTTTCTCTTTTTCCCCTTGAAGCATCTTATTTACAGGAATATTTGTCCATCTTGAAACAATAGAAGCGATAGCATCTTCATCCACACTATTTTTTAGAAGTGTTCCAGCCTCTTGCATCTTTGCCCAAGTTTCATTAAGCGTTTTTTCCTCTTGGATGAGAGCTGGAATCTCTCCATACTCTATCTCTGCCGCGCGGTTAAACTCTGACTTTGTTTTGGCGATTTCAGCTTCTCTTCTTTTAGCATCAATCTCAACTTTTATACTTGAAGTTTTATCAAAGACATCCTTTTCAGTTGCAAATTGAGACTCAAGGTTTCTCACCTCTTCAGCAACATCTGCCAACTCTTTTTCTATCTCTGTAATTCGTTTTGTATTTTGTACGGATGTCTCCATCTTCAAAGCTTCACGTTCGACCTGTAACTCTGAGCTTTTTCTTTTTGCAGCACTCAAAACATTTGGTTCTGATTCTATCTGCATCTTAAGTTCAGCCGCTGCCTCATCAATAAGGTCAATTGCTTTATCTGGTAAAAATCTATCTGCAATATATCTATCTGAGAGTTTCGCTGCAGCGACCAAAGCGCTATCGGTAATCGTTACATTATGATGTGCTTCAAGTCTCTCTTTGATACCTCTTAAAATTTGAAGCGATTGATTTACTGTTGGCTCATCAAGATTTATAGGTAAAAAACGTCTTTGAAGTGCAGCATCTTTTTCAAAATACTTTCTATACTCTTTTAACGTTGTAGCCCCTATAGTGTGGAGTTCTCCACGTGCAAGAGCTGGTTTTAATATGTTTGCGGCGTCCATACTCCCCTCACTCGCTCCTGCTCCAACAATCGTATGAATCTCATCTATAAAGAGTATGACATTTCCACTCTTTTTCACCTCATCAATGACCGCTTTTAGTCTATCTTCAAACTCTCCACGATACTTTGCACCTGCTATAAGTGAACTCATATCAAGTGCTATCACTTTTTTATTTTGAAGAGAAGTAGGAACTTTTCCACTCTGAATCCTTTGAGCAAGTCCCTCTACCAAAGCTGTTTTACCAACACCTGGTTCACCTAAAAGCATAGGATTGTTTTTCGTTTTTCGAATCAGTATCTGCATCATACGTGTTATCTCTTCATCACGCCCTATCACAGGAGAGAGATTCCCCTCTGCTGCTTCTTTAGTTAAGTCAATTCCATATTTACTCAAAGACTCTAAAGTCTCATCTGAACTTTGTGAGTCAATTTTTGCTCCACCACGAGATGCTTCAAGATTTTTAGCAAGTTCCATAATATTTGTATATTTTGAGAGAATGCTTACATAGGGCTCAGTTTTTAAATTTGCCAAAATATATGTATCAACTGCCAAATAACTATCGCCATTCTTTGTCATAAGACCCGCACCATTTTCAAGGGTTGAGACAAATTCACGAGAGAGTTTTATGTTCTCTTTTGATACTGTCGAAGATGTCGGCAGTTTATTTGCCATACTCTTCACATCCAACTCTATAGCAGCCTTTGAGAGATTCATTTTATTGAACATCTGATTTAATACAGAGTCAGAGTTTGCGAGTAACGCCCATAAAAAGTGGATTGGCGCAACCTCTTGATTTTTGTTATGAAGTGCCAAAGAAATAGCAGATTCAATCGCTTGTGTCATGTTGTGTGTTAATTTTTCAAATATATTATTCATCGTGTAAATCCTTTTTATTTATATCTGATAATTGTATCATACTGAGTCTCATGGTGTCAAGTTTAGTTAGTCACTTAGATTAAACCCTGCAGATTCTTTGAATTAAACATAAAAACTATATAATCCTAAAAAACTTTTAGGATTTCCACATGCCAACTGTTATAGAAACAATTACAAGTCGCTCTTCGAAAAGAAAATTTTTAAATAAACCTGTTCCAAAAAATATACAAGAAAAAATACTCCAAGCTGCACAAATGACTCCTAGTGGAGCAAACATGCAGCCTTGGATAACCTATGCAATTAGCAATGAAGAGCTCTTAAAAAAGATTGGGGATGCCATCATTTCAAAAATGGATGCAGGCATACCTAATGACCAGTTTATCCAATACTATCCTGTAAATTGGGTCAATCCCTACAAAAAAAGAAGAGTTCTTACAGGCGCTGGCTTATATGAGCTGATGGAAGTGGATAGAAAAGATAACGAAACTAGAATCGAGATGTGGAAAGACAACTTTCGATGGTTTGGTGCAAAAACTGTCTTTTTTGTTTTTACAGACAAGGCAAATATTGATGAAGCACAAGGTGTACTCATTGACTGTGGAGCCTATATGCAATCTATTATGTTGGCTGCACATGCGCTTGGAATAGCAAGCTGTCCACAAGGTGCAACTACAGAGTTTGGTAAAGTAATAACGGAAGTTTTGAATGTTCCTGAAAATTTAGCACTTTTATATAGTATTGTTTTAGGCTATGAAGATAAAGATGCTAAAATAAATGGATATAAGCCAGAGAGAGCTCCAATTCAAGAGAGTGTTGTTTTCTTAGATTAAGAGAGCCCTTTGCTCTTATAGCGCTTTAACATACTCTCATTTCCAGTCACTCCACCACTATGAATATAGAGAATATCCTCTTTCGTCTGATCAAGCATACATTTCCACATGCCAGTCGCATAGAGTAAATCAAACTCAATTCCACATGCCAAAAGTTTTTTATATATCTCTAAATACTCGGCATAGGGTTTTGCAAAATGATATTTTTTTTCTGGCTTTAAAATCACTAAATTTTCAGGAATCTCATGCAAAGCACGCATCTGCTCTTTTAAGTATACTTCATCACCAACACAGGGTGTTGTGTAAACTTTGTACTCTGGTAAAGAGAGTGCCAGATAGAGTGCTGTAGTACCTGTACCTGAGGGTGTAGCTAAGGATTTTATATTTGAGTTTATTAAAGATGCTGTACTCTGTTCTCTAATCTCTTTTGCTAAAACTTCTAAGCCTATTTGAGCGCCTTTGTTAGCTCCACCTTGATCTATGACAAAAGTTTTCTCATCTAAATTAAATCTGAGGGAATCTATGACATCTCTATACAACTCTGTTTCAATTTCCACATGCTGCATGCCTAAAGAGAGTGCATAAAAAAAGTTTCCATCTTGTTTCTCTTTTTGAGTAAAACTTAGAGGTTTCGTATAGTAGATAAATTCCCAATTTTTCTTTTTGCACATTGCAGCAATAGCAAGCATTGCATTGGATTGTGTTCCACCGTACGAGATTATTTTGTTCAGTTTATTAGAGGGTGTTTGTAAAAGTATATGAAGTTTTCTGTATTTGTTTCCTGCTAAAAAAGGGTCAATCAAATCATCTCTTTTAACAAAAAAACTCCTCCTATCAAGCTCTATTTGAGAGATGGGGGAGTTATGCAAGGGTGAAGTTTACTTGATGGTTGCAGTTTTTTGAAGTGCTTCCATTTTTGTTTTCATAATTGTTTTAAATTTTTCCATTTTCAATCTCTCTTCTATAAAAGATTTTACTTCTGTAAATGCTCTAACAGCTTTGGCTTTTTTATCTTCTAGATAAATAACATGGTATCCAAATTGTGTTTTAACAGCCGATGGAGTAACAGTTCCAACTTTCATAGAGAAGACTTCATCATTAAACTCCGGAACCATTTGTCCTTGAGTAAAGTATCCTAAATCTCCACCTTTTGGTCCACTCGGCCCTGTTGATTTTGATTTTGCAAGTTCAATAAACTTATCTTTTAAAACACTCCCTTTGAGTGATTTCAATTCACCAATAATCGCATTGGCTTCTGACTCTTCTTTTACTAAAATATGACGTGCATGCACACTCTCTTTCTCATCAAACTCTTCTTTATTTTTATCATAATAGCTCTTAAGTTCTTTATCTGAAACTTTCACTTTATCTAACTCTTTTTTTTGCCAAACTTGGATAGCTAACTCTTTTTTTACTCTCTCTTGAACCTTTTTATACTCATCTTTAAACTCTTTTGACTTTAAAATACCAGTTTTTTCAGCATCACCATAAACCAACTCTTTTGCAACTAATTGCTGAAGAACCTGTTTTCTAAATTCTGCTTGTTTTTCTACAGGCACTTCATTAAATCTACCCTGAGTAGCATTCATTAACGCAGTGTCGACATCTGCTTGCGAGATTGCTGTTCCATTAACAGTTACCAATGTTTGTCCGCTTAATAATGCAGATCCCAATAAAAGTGTCGTTACAATTTTTGTCGCTATGTTCATAAAGTGTTTCCTTGAAGTTTTTTTGTTATCTTAGATAGAAATGATTTTAGTAAGCTAATACTAATGGTTGTTAAACAAGAGAAAATTATATCCAAATTAAGATATAACTTTTAAATATTTGTTTAAAATATTCTCTAATTTTTCTCTTGTTAATGGTTTGGAAATGTAATCATCCAATCCTTCGCTTAAGAGCATCTCTTTATCCCCTTGCATTGCCATTGCCGTTAAGGCTACAATTGGGGTTTTTCCATTAAAGTTAATAATACTTTTAATCTCTTTTGTAGCTAAAATTCCATTTTTTACAGGCATGTCAATATCCATGAATACAATATCGAATGTATGCTTTGCACACATTTGTACAGCTTCATCTCCGTTAGATGCCGTAGACACATCGATATTATACTCTTTGAGAAGTATCTGAATAAGTCTTTGGTTAATCAAGTTATCCTCAACAACAAGAGCAGTTAGACTCTCTTTTAAATGTAATTTTTCCTCTTTTATGTAAGACTTCACATCATACATCTGCTCTAAATGATTTGCCATAAAACTTGGCAAAAGTGGTTTTCGTAAAACTTGATCCACAAGAGGAGTAAGCTTCGTATGTAATTTTTCTGATTCATTTAAGAATATCACAACCGATGCTTTTTTACTAAAGGTGCCTAACTTCATCATCCATGCAATGTCGTTTTGATCTGCTACAATATAGACACTCTCAACATCATCATAAATTGTCTCATCTAAAATATTTGCTTTTACAACATCGATTGCAAAAGAACGCAGGTATATAGTTAAAAAACTTGCATCATCAATTTTCTTTTTATCAAGAAGTAAAACTTTCACTCTCTTTTTAGGCATCATTTTGTAAGTTTGCCCTTCCGAAGCTGTGAAGTGTAAAACAAAATTAAAGTAACTGCCATTTCCATCTTCACTCTGAATCTTCAACTCACTCCCTAGAAGATTCACTAAACCATTTGAAAGGCTCAGTCCAAAACCAAGTCTCTCATCTGCATGGTTTCCTGCTGTAAAAGGTTCATTTATAAGTGCGATCTGTTCTTGCGATATGCCATTACCATTGTCTTTAACGCTAAAACCTACGCTACAATCCCCATTAACTCGCCTTTTAAGCAGTTTCACTTCTACAATAATTCTGCCACCTTTGTTTGTAAACTTAATCGCATTTTGTATCAGAGAGTTCATGATTTGTGTAATTTTTTCAGAATCAGAGTGGATTACTTTTGGTAATTTAGGGTCTATAAATGTTAAAAGATTCGCGCCTTTTTCTTTAGCGATAATAGCGAAATAAGATGCTACATTTTCCATATCTTCAAGAAGTGAAAAATCAGAATTTACTAGCTGTAAGCGCCCTCCTTGCATTTGAGAAAGGTCTAATAGCGCATCAATATTTACCATAAGGTTCTTAGCTGATCGCTCAATCATGTTGATATACTCTTGTTGCTGCGTTTGTAAATTTGTTTGCCCAAGCAACTCAGTAAATCCAAGTATCCCATGCATTGGAGTTCTAAACTCATGTCCAATATTTGAGAGAAATTTTGTTTTTAGCTTCTCTACATCCTTAGCTTTCTCTTCTGAGAGATGAAGGGCTGTAATGTCTTGAAGTTCTAAAATATAAAAATCTGGATTATTTAAGAGCGTCTGGCACTTTGCACTTATATATTTTAAATTATTGTTAGATGCAAGAATTGTAATTTCATAACCATCTTTTTTATGCTTTTTAATATAGTCCAGCCAACTTTTTTCATCTTCCGTAAAGACCTCTTCACTCTCATTTAAAAAAATCTCACGAATACTCTCATATCTATTTCTAAAGTCAGTTATATCAGCAAAATCAAAAGTATCTAAAAAAAGCTTATTCGCACCTATCCAGCCATCTTTTCTTGTATAAAAAAGCAACATAGAACTACGTGTATTAATAACTTCAAGTAATACATCTTTTGTAAAGTAATCATTAAAGTTTTCCACCTTTTTGATTGGCACTTCTAATGACTTTTCAGACTTTTGAAACAGTGAAAATATTCCCATAAACTATCCTCTATCAGAATTTTGATTTTGATTATATCACATAAGAGAGTAAAATTCTATTTATGAAAAAAGCAACAAAAAAAGAGATTCAAGAGATTCATCAACTTTTTATTGATAGATATAGTGATGCTGTCACGGAATTGGAATATAAAAACGCGTATGAGCTGGTAGTAGCAGTAGCCCTTTCTGCACAATGTACGGATAAAAGAGTCAATATAATAACACCGCAACTCTTTCTTAAATATCCACATCCACATGCCATGGCACAAGCAGATATAAATGAGGTAAAAGCACTCATAAATAGCTGTTCATTTTTCAATAATAAAGCAAAAAATATTATCGAAATGGCTAAAAGAGTGGTCGATGTTTATGGAGGTGAAATCCCTATGAATGAAAAAGAGTTAATGACACTTGGTGGCGTTGGACAAAAAACAGCGAATGTCGTGATGATAGAGTATACAGGTGCGAATCTTATGGCAGTAGATACACATGTCTTTAGGGTTTCACACAGACTTGGACTCAGTGATGATAAAACTGCAATCAAAACAGAAGCAACGCTTGTTAAAAAGTTTAAAAACAACCTTCATGCCCTGCATCAAGGAATGGTACTCTTTGGTCGCTATATCTGTACCGCTAAAAATCCAAAGTGCCAAGAGTGTTTTTTAACAGATTTTTGTAAAACAAAAGAGAGTTTTAAAGTTTAGGCATAATAAGTGCTTTGGAGAATCTATGATAAAAATTTCTTTCCTAATTTTAATAGCACTCTTTTTTAGCGGATGTGTAAACAAACATGGTATCTCTGCAAAATACTATAGTGACTGTAAAGAGTACTATGATTTTCAAGGCTACTACCATAAGAAGTGTGGTGATGATGATATTGTAACCTACAAAGGGATTGGCGAGGCTACGGGTAAAGTTGTAGACTCTTTTACTGGCAAAAAAGAGAAGCCAAAAGGGAATGTTTGGTAGTCTGCTTTTTTAGATAAAGTAGAATCTATCTATTACGCTGATACACTTTATTTTATAGCTATAAATGTAGCAAAGTTCGCCCATCTAAAGACAACTTCACAATGAGAAAAACCGCAGTTCAAGGCCATCTTTATATTTTCTTCTTCACTGTACGGTACTAAAACATTTTCAAGTGCTTCTCGCTTTTGGACTATTTCATACTGTGAGTACCCTTGCTCTTTTTTAAAATCGTAATAGCATTCAATGAGCTCTTTGTTGAGTTTGGGGTGATGGCTGATAACTTTTTCGCTAAATATAAAGAGACCACCTTTTTGAAGTGAAGAAGCTATCTTTTTAACAAGCTCTTCACGCACAAGAGGACGGATAAACTGTAGAGTATAATTACTCACAAAAACATCCGCTTCTTCATACTCATATTCTAGTATATCTGCATAGTTTATTTCAACATCAGCACCGTAAGCTTCACATTTTTTTCTAGCTTGCTCTAGCATTGCTTCTGAGTTATCAAGTCCTATGAGTCTTGCCTCACTGTTGAGTTTTCTTCTAATATTTAAAAGAAGTGTTGCCGTTGAGCAACCAAGGTCGTACATCAGACCTCCCTCTTGAAGTTGTTTAAGTGCAAAAAATTCTGTTATCTTTTGAGACTCACTATAAAAAGGTACACTTCTTAGTAACATATCATCGAATACAGCCGCCACCTCTTCATCGAACTCAAACTGTTTTTTTATTGCTTTAGTAAATACTTTATCATTCATAACGGATAGAATTTCCTTTGAGAAAAATATTATTTAAATTTCCACATGCCAAAAGAGTAAAAACAAAGAGAGCCTAGTTTCTGTTTAGAGCATTTAAATCTTTATAAGCCTCTTCTATTCTAGAAATAAGAGTCTCCTGCCCTGCTCTTAGCCATTTTCTAGGGTCATAGTACTTTTTATTTGGCTTCTCTTCGCCTTCTGGATTGCCGATTTGACCTTGAAGATACGCTCTGTTTTTTTCATAATAGTCTCTAACCCCTATCCAAGTCGCCCATTGTGTATCTGTATCTATATTCATTTTTACCACACCATAGCCGATAGCTTCTTCTATTTCACTCGGTGCTGAACCTGAACCACCGTGAAAAACAAAGTTCACAGGCTTCTCACCAGTTTTAAATTTTTCTTGAATATATTTTTGAGAGTTATCAAGTATTTTAGGAGTAAGAGAAACATTTCCAGGTTTATAAACCCCATGAACATTCCCAAAAGAAGCAGCGATTGTAAAGTGCGGAGAGATTTCACTCAACTCTTTATAAGCTAACGCCACATCTTCAGGTTGTGTATATAAAAGTGTGTTATCTATGTTCGTGTTATCGACACCATCTTCTTCTCCACCAGTACATCCGAGTTCTATCTCTATGCTCATTCCAATTTTATTCATACGCTTAAAATAAGCCTTACAAATTCTAATGTTTTCTGCCAATGGCTCTTCTGATAAATCTAACATATGAGAAGAGTAAAGAGGTTTTCCCTGGGAAGCAAAATATCCTTCACCTGCTTCAAGAAGTGCGTCGATCCAAGGAAGTAAGCTCATTGCTGCATGGTCTGTATGAAGAATAACTGCAACACCATAAGCTTCAGCCATCATGTGAACATGGATTGCACCTGAGACAGCACCTATAATAGCAGCTCTTTCATTTTCATTACTCAATCCTTTGCCTGCATAATAAGAAGCACCCCCATTACTAAATTGAATAATAATAGGAGAGTTTACTTTAGCGGCTACTTCTAAAACAGCATTTACAGAATCAGTTCCAACAACATTTACAGCAGGTATAGCAAAACCCATCTCTTTTGCATATGCGTAAACTTTTTGTACATCTTCACCAAAAAGAACTCCTGGTTGTACAATATCTAAAATACCTTTGCTCATAATAATCCCCAAAAAATTTAATTTTGCGATTATATTACACCCTACATTTAAAAGAACTTTTGTTTAAATATTTTTTATCCCACAACTAACAACGTTTTTTATGTTAAAATTTCTAAAAAGTATAGAGAGTAGATGGCAGCAAAAAGTAAAAATGTGTGGTCGACAGATATTGTGCTCGTGGATATAATAAATTTTTCAAAGTTAACATCAAATCAGCAGTTTGAAATAATCGATTACATAACAAAAAGTTACTCTAAAATGATAGAAAAAATGCTTACTAGTTCAAACATGACTTTATCCAGGCTTGTTTTGGGTTTTATCTCCACCGGTGATGGTTTTTACTGTATATTAAATCCGAAACTTAAGGGATATGGAGCGATACTTGGCTTAAGCTTTAATCATTTCTCCGAGCATATCTCTAAAAAATATCCCTATTTCGAAGGTATAAAAATTGCTGTTCACACAGGAGAAGTGCATGAATTTAGAGACATATTGGGGAATAAAAACTATATCGGTGATGGGTTAAATGATTGTGCTCGATATTTAGAGTTTAAAAACTACACCATTTCTACAGTTATGGTTTCAGAGAGTGCCTATGAAAACTTAATTAAATTTATAAATATATATAAAGATTTTCATGCTCTTTTGTTACAAAGAGAGTTTAAACACTCCGCGATGCATAGCTTTCATGATAAACATGGTGGTGAGAAAAAAGGGTGCTTGATTTGGCTACGAGAGACAGGAATCATCAATCCGCCAAATCTCAAATTCAATTCAATGATTTAAGAAAGTGACAAAGGGGACTTTAATGAGACTAACACCAGATGAGTATGCAATACGTTTTAAAATGTCAAGAGAGATGGTCAATTCAAAACTCAAAGCAAAAAAACTTGACTATACTATAGAAAACGGAGTTACTTACATTTTTGTAGAATCAGAGATATTAGAGCCAAACAAGCAAGAAGAGATAGCCAAAAAAAAAGTTCCTGCCACAGTTCAGAATGCAGTAGCTCGACCTAAAACCACTGTAGCAACTGTATTAGGGCTCTACCAAAGAGAGAACCAACATTTAAAAGATAAAATCTTACAATTAGAAGCTAAAGTAGATAAACTTATAGATGATAAAGAGCAAATGCTTCGTGATGAGATAGATAAAATACAAAGAGTCTATTTTTCAAAAGATGAACAATTAAAAAATATTTTAGAACTCGTTAATACAAAACTTATGCTCGAACAAACACAAACAATCCATGATGTTGAAAGCTTTGAAAAGAGTGAACAACCTTTGCCAATGGCAACACTTGGATGTGTAGAGCTTAGAGAGTATCTAAAAACACTCAACTTAAGAGCGTATCAACGAAAAGTCATTAAAAAAAGATTTTTAGCTGTTTATGATACAGATATAAGAATTATTCAAAGAAGTGGAAAACTCTATTTAGACTTTTCTAAATATGATTACAGCGATTTACTAACGTACTAAAGTAAGGGAAAAAATGAGTGAACCAAAAGCAAAATTGATTAAAACAAAGAATGTCTTAAAATCAATGCAATCCTATGCTAGTAGCATCAATATTCCCTTTGAAGAGTCGGATTTTACTATAAAATCTGCTAAAACTTACATCAAAACATCTTCATTTCCAGACTTTACACTTTTTAATGGAAATGTATATGAAGAATATATAGAGAAAGAAAAAATTTTAAATGAGCATCTCGAGTTTCAACAAGTTTACATTATAGAAGCAAAAAAGAAAAAACATCCAAAATTAGATTTAATTTACTCTATAGATTTTGAACTCTTTTCTACACACCCTAAAATTACTATTCATCCAGATTCAAAAATCCCATATAAAAATTACAAAGCTAGAGAGATTTTTATTTTATTAGTTCAAGAATTTAACAAGATAAAAATTCAAAATGGGATTTTAATCAATATCTTTGATATAACAATGATAGATACTCTTAAAAAGTTTGTAAAATACTTATATGCAGGTAAGTTTACTAAAAAAATTAAAATTCCTCTTTTTGAAGGTTTAGAACCTGAACTCACTCAAGAGAGTCAGCTTATTATGCACTTCCAAAAGAAAAAATCAGACAAAGAGTTTATTGAAGTAGACAAAGAGGAACTTCTTATAGAGTTTTTAAAACCTTTATATGGGAAAAAAGGTTTTAACTGCTTTGGTAAAATAATAGAAGCTGAGTCAAAAACAAATGTACATGATTTAGACATAGAGATAGATGAAGCAAGTGTACTCATTGAAGAAGATTCTAGAAGAAAATCTTACATAAGCAAAGTAAAAGGTTATGTTACCTTAACTGATAAAAAACTTTTAGTGGAGAACAAAGTAAGAGTCGCAGGAATATCGCGCCTTCACACCTCTATTTCCAAGCAAGAAGAGAATAATTTAGAGGTCTATGTCTCACAAGCTGATACAAATAAAGATAGTGTCGGTGCTGGAGTCGAATTAACGTCAGAAACGATTCATATTACGGGTCATATTGGTGCGAATAGTATCATAGAAGCTGTAAATCTTCAAATAGATGGAGCTACCCACAAAGACTCTTCCCAATTTGCAAAAATTGCAAAGATCAATAGGCATAAAGGAACACTCAGGTGTCAGGATGCGAATATTACTCTTTTAGAAGGAGGAATTGTTCATGCTAGTACGGTGCATGTTGAATCAGCCCTTGGTGGAGTGATATATGCGCAAGATGTAACTATTGGCACAGTTAAAAATAATCTCAAAGTGTATGCATCTCACTCAATCACTGTAAAAACTGTTAGCGGTGAAGATAATATTTTTAAAATAAATTATAAAGAAGTTCCTATACTCACTTCTAAGATTTACTTTATTGATAAAGAGATACAAGATTTAAAAGATTCTTTAGAAGATGCCAAGCGCCATAATTTATCTAAAGTCCCCCTGCTTGAAGAGAAAATCAGTAAATTAGTAACTGAAAAAGATAAAGTTAAAAACTCTACAAAAAGTGCAACTATAACTATTCAAAGAGCACTTTTAGGATTAAACACAATAATCTTCACACTCGATAACGGTGATGAGTTAGTCTATAAAACAAGCGCACAAGCCTACGAACCTTTCTTTTTAGAAACAAGAGAAGATCAAATCATCTTACATCCTGTCAATAAAATTATCCCAATAAACCTCTAACTTTTTCTCTGCTAAAAAAAATCAAAATCTTACGTGCAATTTTTCTCACAAAATAATACACGGTTTTCCGTATATTAAACACAATATATAGAATGTATAAACATATAAAAGATATATAAACATATATATTTTGTACAATAAGTATATTTAAACTCATATATATATATTTAATATGTATATTTAAGGTTATTATCCGTATAATACATCCATGCAAATCAATGATCTATTTAATATTCTTCACAACTCAATAGAGTCTAAAAATAATGGAAAAAAAATATCCTTAAAAGATATGGCAAATTCATTAGGTATATCTATGAGAACCTATCAGGATTGGAAGCTTGGACGTGCTAAGCCACAAGCTGCTGTGGTTGTCATGAAAATGCTTGGAACTTTAGATGATGAAGAGATTGTAAGAACTGTTAGAAAGATAAACAAACTTGAGGATTTAAGATGAGTACACTTACTAAAAATGAGAGAGATGGTTTAGAAGATGTTTTTTTATCTATACATTCTAAGAATAAAAGTAGAGAATTATTATCTTTGATTATGGTAAAGGATAGGAACCTAAACCTGTATATACTCTTAAAACGTGCAAAAGCAGGACTTAAAGAGTCTAGATTTTCGCATTTTTTCGCATTTATAAGTAAAAAGAAGAAATTCTTAAGCAAATAAATAATAAAGTACCCGTAGCTGAATTGCATTTACGGTGAACACCCTTATTGACAAGGCTCGTAAGTGATTTCGGAAATCTTTTTAACCTAAGGGTAATTTTATGAACAAAGCACAATTCGTTGAATTAGTACAAGCAAGTGGTAACTACAAAACTAAAGTTGAAGCTGAAGCTGCAATTAAAGCATTTACAGAGGCTGTAACATCAGCTTTAGTTAGTAAAGAAGATGTTTCTTTAGTTGGATTTGGTAGTTTTTCTGCTACTCTTCAAAAAGGTAAAAGTGGTAAAGTACCAGGCACTGACAAAACTTATACTACTGAAGATAAAATGGTTCCTAAGTTTAAAGCTGGTAAAGGGCTTAAAGACCGTATCGCTGCTGGCAAATAGTTTTTCATATTGCCGCTTAGCGGCAATATTTAATCTTCATTTATGAATATACCTTTTTTCTCCTCAATCTTTAAAAAAAAAACAAAAACACTTAAAATTCTTGACTCAATAATAATTAAAAATTTAAAAAAAGTTGCTCTTGAAAACAATCTTTTCTTATATGAGAACATAACAATCTATCACCATACACAAAGTTTTTATATCCCTTTACTCCTTTTAGACCCACAACGCGGCATCTCTATTTTTGAACATAAGCCATGGTCCTATGATGAATTAAAAAATGCTACAGTGAGTAAAGCCCAGAACCAAGACTCCTCAAGTAAAAGTATTGCTTTTGACAAAGCGCATGATTTTATGCGACAAAAGTTCAATGAATTAACGCATACAGATGGCGTTGACATATTTAACTTCGTACTTATGGAGAATTTAAATGCAAAAGAGTACGAGCATTTGGATATTTCATTCCAAGAGCTTCTTCCTCAAAATAGAGTCATCTTCAATGACTCCTCAGAAAAAGAGATTCTAGATAAACTCCAAGAGGTAGTCCAAGAGAGCTCTACTTTGCCAGACATATCCAATATCATGGGCAATTTACTCATTCAATATCTTATTTTATCAAAAGAGAACAGTGTTCATCTCGCGACAAATGAGCAAATGCATTTTATAAACTCTGATATCATAGATTTTCAAACCCTGAGTGCAAAGTCTGCTTCAGGCAAAACAAGTGCATTGCTTTTAAAAGTGATTTTAGAAAAACTCAAAAATCCTGCTTTAAGTGTAATCATAATATCACCTACAACTCTCTCATGTGATATTCTAAAGCAAAAACTTCTCAATACAATAGAATATGCAATTATAGAAGTTGACATAACTTCTATAGAAATCATCACTCCACTAGACCTACTCAATCGTCATTTAGCTAAATTGAAAAGGCCCCCTCTTCAAACTCTAGAGTTTATAGATAAGCAGCTTATGACGCATCATTTTGCAAGTGCTCATTTACTTATGTGTGATGATTCGGATGTACTTCCTGAGAATTTTATAGACTATTTAAAGCATGCACAAAAGAAATCTAATCTTCTCTTAGTGAGTAGTAAAAACCATGATGAAGCTACCTATAAATTTGAAACAAGTTTCCGAGAAGCACGTCAGCAGATGATTTTTATAAAGGCAAATCCACATGCCAAAGCACTGCAAATTATCTCTCATATTTTACAAGAGAATCCTTCCAATGAGATTCTTCTCATTTGCAATCATATTAACAAGATAAAATTAAATGATGACTTGGAATTTTTCATCGAAGATAAAGCTCTTTTATTAGATAGTACAAAACATTTAGTTGAGCAGAATTTAGAGACTTTATTGCTTGCATCTTATGAAGAGATAAGTAGTTTAAATGCAAAATTTGTACTGCTTTTAGATGCACAAGAAGCTTCTAAAGAGCAACTAGATTATGCTTCTTCCTTGTGTGAAGAGAGTTGTTATGTACTCTATGAGCATGAGAGTGAAAATATACAATATTTAAAAGATAAAACACACCTAGTTGGCTAGTCTCTAGCTAACTTCAACATTAATCAGAGGAAATAAAATGAAAAAACTAATCTTGTCACTTGCCCTATTATTATCTATCCATCTCCATGCAGATAATAAGAATCCACATGCCGTACTTGAAACGACTCAAGGTACTATAGAGTTAGAGCTTTACCCCGATATCGCTCCAAAGGCAGTTGAAAATTTTATGACACATATAAAAAATGGCTACTACAATGGAATTGCATTTCATAGAATCATCCAAGGCTTTATGATTCAAGGGGGTGACCCAACAGAGAGTGGACGTGGTGGAGAGAGTATCTGGGGAAAATCTTTTCAAGATGAGTTTAAAGGCAAAACTTTTGATAAGATAGGAGTCTTAGCAATGGCAAATGCAGGACCTAACACTAATGGCAGTCAATTTTTCATCACAACAGCTCAAACATCTTGGCTCAATGGATACCACACAATCTTTGGTCAAGCAACAAAAGAGTCTATGAGTACGCTGAAAAAACTAGATAGTGTCGCAACCCTTGGACGTAGTGGTGGCGACAGACCTCAAGAGCGTCAAGAGATTATCAAAGCATATATTAAAGAGGTGAAGTAAGTGGCCTTAGATTTTTATAATGCTGGAATGAATGCCTATGAAGCTGGAAAACACAAAGAGGCGTATGAGTACCTCATACAAGATGATACAAACCCAAAATGTGCATTTGCTCTGGGTGTGATTTATTATAATGGAGAGGGTGTTGAGAGAGATTTTAAAAAATCAACACACTACTATAGTATCGCAGCGGAAGCGGGAATCGTTCCAGCGCAAGTGAGTGCAGGATTTGCATATGCGAATGCTATGGGTGTTCCAGAAGATTTTGAGAAGGCGGCTTACTTTCTAAAACCCGCCTGTGAAGCAGGAGAAGCAAGTGCAAAAGTAACATTAGCTGAGATATATGCGATGGGAAAAGCTGGAGGAACACGTAAAGAAGCCGCAAAACTTATTCGAGAAGTTCTCTCTTTTACCAATTCCGAAGAGGCTATGGACGTATATAATAAATATGAACTAAATATGGCTTGATTCTAAATCTATTCAAGCTATAATTTCACTCATATTTTAAAAAAGGTGTCCCATGGAAATCCAAACAATTAAAAAGCTCGAAACCCAAGCATTAAAAGAGAGTGGAACTGATTTTACAAGATTAGGTTTTGCTCTCTTTTTTATGATAGCTGTTTTAACATTTAGTTTTTTGAGTAATGGTGGTATTCCTAATAACATGTTTTTAGCAGTTGCAGCACTCGTAGGTGCTTATATGGCTATGAATATCGGGGCAAATGATGTTGCAAACAATGTTGGTCCAGCAGTTGGTTCCAAAGCCCTCACACTTACAACGGCTATCATTATTGCAGCTATATTTGAAGCTTCTGGGGCACTCATTGCAGGTGGAGAAGTTGTTGAGACTATCAAAAAAGGCATCATAGATATTTCTGCTTTTAATGGGAATGCCGACCATTTTATATGGGCAATGATGGCGGCACTTTTAGCTGCTGCTTTATGGCTTAACTTTGCAACTATGATGAGGGCACCTGTTTCTACGACGCACTCTATTGTTGGTGGTGTTATGGGTGCTGGTATTGCTGCTGCAGGCTTTAGTATTGTCTCTTGGGGAACGATGGCTAAGATAGCCGCTTCTTGGGTTATTTCACCTCTTCTTGGCGCTATCGTAGCCGCTGTGTTTCTTTATGCAATCAAAAAATCAATTCTCTTCCAAGAGGATAAAATAGCCTCAGCAAAAAAATGGGTTCCTCTATTTGTTGCTATTATGGCATGGGCATTTGTTACTTACATAACTCTCAAGGGACTTAAAAAGATTTGGCCACAAATTATAGACCTTTTCAACCTTCTTCCATTTGTTTCAATGCAAATGACAAAGGCACCCTCTTTTCAAACTGCACTTACACTTGGTCTTATCGTTGCAGTTTTTGTATATCTTACTATTAAAACCAAATTGCGAATAAAATCTTCTCATTTACAAAATACAAAAGAGTCTGTTAATACTCTCTTTACAATTCCCCTTATCTTTTCTGCGGCGCTTTTGAGCTTTGCGCATGGTGCAAATGATGTTGCAAATGCTATAGGACCCTTAGCTGCTATCAATGATGCTATCCTCAATGGAGGTATTTCTTCTAAAGCTCCGATTCCTCTATGGGTTATGGGAGTAGGTGCTTTGGGTATTGCTCTTGGACTAGCACTTTATGGACCAAAGCTGATTAAGACAGTTGGAAGCGAGATTACTGAGCTTGACCAAATTAGAGCATTTTCAATTGCTATGGCTGCTTCCATTACTGTAATTATTGCTTCACAACTTGGTCTTCCTGTAAGTTCAACGCATATCGCTATCGGTGGGGTATTTGGTGTTGGATTTTTAAGAGAGTGGTTAGATTTAAATGATAAACGTACGACAATCGAAGATGACAGACTCTTTATTATGGATGAGAGAAAAAATAGATTCGCTTATAATAATGAGCTAAAAACTTTAGAGTCCAAAGAGAATAAATCAAAAGAAGATTATGAGAGGATTGTTGGACTCTATAAACTAATTGAAGAAGAGAAACAACTTATAAAATCAACAAAAAGACATATTAAAGATACAAAAAAAGTGCAATATGTAAAGAGAGATGCGATTAAAAAGATAGTTGCTGCTTGGCTTATCACCGTTCCTGCCGCGGCTATTTTATCTGCAATCCTCTTTTTTATGATAAAAGGGATAATGATTTAAACTCTGCTCAAAGCTTCTTTAATTTTTATGGCTTGAACATGTTCTTTGACATCATGCACCCTAAGAATCGAAGCTCCATTTTGAGCAGACTCCAAATGCAGTGCGAGTGTTCCAGCTAATCTCTCCTCTATAGTGCTAGGAGAGATAGTGTCTATAAGAGATTTTCGTGAAGCACCTACCAAGAGAGGCTTTTTCAATCTTAAAAAGTTTTCTAAATGCTTGATTAGCATGAGGTTGTCTTGCAACCTTTTTCCAAACCCGATTCCTACATCTAAAACTATCTCTTTGATACCAAAACTCTCTGCTTTGGATACTCTCTCTTGAAAAAATGTGTAAACATCACTGAGAATGTTTTCATAATGCGGACTATCCTGCATCGTTTGTGGCTCTCCCTGCATGTGCATTATCACTGCAGTCGCTCCATACTCAGCACATAACCTACAAACCTCATCACTCTGAAGTCCTGTAATATCATTGATGATTTTAAAGCCATTTTCTAGAGCATAGGCTATAACTTTTGGCTCATAACTATCAATGCTAAATTGTGCTTTTGTAGAGAGCTTCTCTTGAGAAAGCATATCGATAATGGGTTTGACTCTCTCAAGCTCTTCATCTGCACTTACCTTCAACGAGTTCGGACGAGAGGAGACCCCACCAATGTCTATAATACTCGCTCCATCGCTAATCATTTGTTCTATGCTCTCTATCGCCTTTGATCCATGAAATCTACTTGCTGAGTAGAAGCTATCATCGTTTGCATTGATGATTCCCATAATTTCCACATGCCAAGGTTTGTGAATTTTTACTATCTCTTGAAGCTCTTGCGCTAACTCTTTTAAACCAAAAGGCTGTGCCAACTCTTTTTTAGAGAGCAGTTGTAACTGCTTTTGCGTTGCAATCAAGATGCAATCTACATAGGGAGTTTTTGCTATAACTGTCCCACGAGGTACGGCCAAGTCTGCCCCAATAGAAAGCGCATCCTGTTTTAATATATTTGCAGCACCGACATGCAACTCTCTTATATAGAGAATATGCTGTTGCATTTTTGACTGAAGTATACTTATCCCTCCACCATCTACACCCAAAGTTTGAAGAAGTTTCTTTGCATCTACTGCGTTGGATAATTTTTCTATTTGCATCTATTTCTCTCTTACAAAGCTCATAAGTATCATGGCTAGAACACTTTGTGGTCTGGAGTTTAACTCTAAAAGTCTATACGCCTTATCAAAATTATTGAGTTGTGCTATAGAGAGGATAAGCATATCCACCACTGTAGCTCTATGAAAAAGTGCTTCTACTAATAATTTAGCATCACTTTTTTTCGCTCTTGAGTGCTCTTTTAAAAATAGAAATATTTGAGCATAATCGATTCTAGCTAAGTTTAAATCTAAATGCATAGCCTCATGGAAAGATTCACACTTTACGATAGGAAGTCTTGAACGTATAGTTGGAAGCAGATTTGATTTTGTAGGTGAGATAATAATAAACTCTATATTTCTTGGAGGTTCTTCTAGAACTTTTAAGAGTGAGTTTTGAGAGACTGCATTAAATTCTAATGCTCCTAAAACGATATACTTCGTGCTTGATTCGCTTATATAAGCCTCTGCGATAACCGCTTTTGCATCTTCAATAAGAAACTTTTCTCTTATAAAACCCACAACCCTGTGTGGTTTTAACTCTGTTTGAAGTCTCTGAAATTCTGCCTCTATTTCTGCTGAGATAAGAATATGACTTTTTTGAGAATCAGGAGTTAACATCAACCTCTCCAAACATTGTTGCATTGAGAGACGCATTAAAAAGTTTATAGAGTTGTAAGAGTTTAATATCTAAATTTGAATCATACGATTTCATTGTAAAAGCATTATGATAATCTTCATCAAAAATCCAAAAGTAGCTGTTATCCCTTCTCTTAGCTATATCAGCTCTTTTGTCATCCCCTTTGCCTATATACCAAAAGAAATAATCTTCTTTATAAGAAAGAGAAATTAAATCATCTACAATATCTATCATCTCTCCACCACTTACAGTATTAAAATGCGCGTAAATGCTCTCTATGCAGACAATTGGTAAAAGAGGTCTCTCACATGAGGGAGCGTTGATTGAGCTGATAATATAGTGTTCAAACCATTTTCTTTTTCCATCCGTGATGAGAATAATTGTCTTACCATTTAAAATCTGCTCAAGCGCATGAGAAGTAGTTGTCGTCCAATCAAATCGATACTCTTCTAACCAACTGAGGTTTCCGCCATCTTCTCTTAGCGTGTCTAAGCTCCACTGGGCAAAGTCTCTCATACTTCTTGCCCTTTATCAGCAAAAATAAGATGGGCAAGAGTATTCATAGAGACTATTTCTCTAATTCGTATGCATCGTGAAGACTTCTTACAGCCAATTCACCATACTTTTCATCTATAACCATAGAGACTTTTATCTCTGAAGTTGAAATCATATTGATGTTTATATTCTCTTTTGCCATAGCTGAAAAAGCTTTTGCAGCTACGCCTGTGTGAGACTTCATACCAACGCCTACAACGGAAACTTTACAGATTGTTTCATTATAGGATTCATCTTTAATATCTCCATCTTTCACAAAAGAGTGTACAACTAATTTAGCATCATTCAAGTCACCTGATGGAATTGTGAAATCTATATTTGTTTCGCCATTATGTGCTTTGTTTTGAACAATCATATCAATATTGACACCACTTTTTGCGAGTTTATTAAATATTTCAGAGGCTATCCCAGGTCTGTCAGCCACACCCATTAAAGAGATACGTGCTTGTCCTTTGTCTAATGCTATTCCACTTACTAATGGTTTTTCCATAATATTTTCTTCCTTCGTTATTAATGTTCCCTCTTCATTGGAGAAACTTGTTCTTGTTACTAGATTTACATTGAGTTTTTTAGCCAACTCTACTGAGCGATTTTGAAGTACTTTCGCACCTAAAGAAGCTAATTCCAACATCTCATCATAAGAAATTTGAGTTAGTTTTCTTGCTTTTGGCTCTATACGTGGATCGGTTGTAAAGATACCGCTTACATCTGTATATATTTCACACAAATCCGCTTTAATAGCTCCAGCAATTGCAACAGCAGATAAATCGCTTCCACCACGTCCAAGTGTAGTTACATTTCCATTTGTTGAAACCCCTTGAAAGCCTGCAACCACTATGATTTTCCCCTCTTTTAAAGCTTCATTCATGGCAGTTGGGTTTATCTCTTCAATACGAGCCTTCGTATGTAAACTATCTGTTACTATGCCTGCTTTTCTTCCTGTCATGGAGATAGCTTCGTGCCCCATTTCATTGAGTGCTATCGCTAAAAGTGAAGCGGTTACTCTCTCACCAGAGCTAAGAAGCATATCCATCTCAGCACGGGCAGGATTCGATGAAAAGTGTTCTGCATAAGCTACAAGTTTATTTGTCTCTCCGCTCATAGCAGAAACAACTACAACCACATCATTCCCAGCTTTTTTTGTCTCACTTACACGAGAAGCTACGTTTTGGATGCGCTCCAAATCACCAACACTTGTTCCACCGAACTTTTGAACTATCAACATTTATAAATGTCCCTCTGCTTTAAAATAGTTTATAACTTTTTCATATACTGGCTTTTTAAAGTGTGCTGTAAGGTCTAAAACTTCATCCACACTTACAAACTTATAGCTAAGAAATTCAGGGTGCTTCGTCTGAAGATTTATTTTCGCACTTTTTTTAAGTTTAAGCAAAAAATATCTTTGAATTTGTCCCTTATACGGTTTCATCGTTTTAGCAATTTTTTCAGGAAAATCATAGGAAATCCACTCAGGATACTCTGCTACAACTTTTGCTTTTAATGTACCAATCTCTTCTTCAAGTTCACGAAAAAGTGCTTCTTGCACTTTTTCACCTTTATCTATTCCACCTTGTGGAAACTGCCAAATATCGGTCAAGTCATTTCTTTGAGCAATAAATATCTCTTTCTTTTGTGGATAATTATTGGAGACAATAATCATCGCAACATTTGGTCGATATAAATCTTCTTTATTCATAAAATCACCTATTTAGTTTAGGATGAGATTATACAGAAGATGCTATTAAAAGAATATAATGTTAGGATATAATTCCACATGCTACTTTACATACACATTCCTTTTTGCGATTCAAAATGTTCTTACTGCGCTTTTAACTCTTATGTCGATAAATTTCATCTCAAACAGAGTTATATGAATGCACTCCACACTCAATTAGAGTTTGAGTTAAAAGCCTTTCATGTAAGCGAAAAAAGTATAGAAACAGTTTTTATAGGCGGAGGAACTCCTTCCACTGTACCTCCCGAACTTTATGAACCACTCTTTAAGCTTCTCAAACCCTATCTTGCTCCCAACATTGAGATGACAAGTGAAGCCAATCCAAATAGTGCTACTTACGAGTGGATTCTTGGCATGTGGAAATTAGGAGTAAACCGCTTAAGTTTTGGAGTTCAAAGTTTTGATAAAGAGAAACTCAAGGTTTTAAACAGAGCACACAGCAGTTCCCAAGCGATAGAAGCCGTTTTAAATGCTAAAAAAATTGGCTTTGAAAACATCTCTATTGATTTGATTTATGCAACTTTAAATGACACAAAAGAGCTCTTGCAAAAAGATATAGATACTGCCTTTTCACTTCCCATAAACCATCTCAGCGCCTATGCCCTCACCATAGAAGAGGGAACCCCTTTTGAGAAAAATCCCTCTATGGCAAAAGAGACGCTCTCTTTGACCTCATGGCTCTTTAAAGAGATTCGCTCCCATGGCTTTGAGCAGTATGAAATAAGTAATTTTGGAACCTACCAGAGTCTGCATAATCTTGGATACTGGAACTACAAAGATTACATAGGTCTTGGGAGTGGTGCTGTTGGCAAACTTGGAGTTGAGCGTTTTTATCCAACAACAGATTTAGAAGATTACATCCAAAATCCACTCCATAGACGAGTCGAAACTCTCAGTGAGGAAGATAAAAAGATGGAAGAGTTATTTCTTGGTTTTCGCTCTTGTGTCGGGGTCAAAGAGGAAATTTTAGACAAAGAGGAGTCCAAAAGAGCAAAAATCTTAGTGGATGAAAAAAAACTTCTCTCAAAAAATGGTGTTTTATATAATCCTGACTATCTTTTAGCGGATGAGCTCACACTCTTTATCCTCTCTTGAAGATTCTTTAATCTATCTTTAGTTAAAATCATGACCTTTATTAAAATACTATAAATTTAAAGGTTTTACATGTTTGGTTTAGGTTTTACAGAGATACTTGTCATCCTTATCATCGCTATACTTTTTTTAGGTCCAGACAAACTTCCAAGTGCAATGGTCGATATAGCTAAATTTTTTCGAAGCGTAAAAAAAACAGTTGGCACGGTGAAAGATACTCTCGAACAAGAGATGAGTGTTGCCGACATCAAACAAGAGGCATTAGCCTACAAAAAAGAGTTGCTTCAAGCGAGTGAAGAGCTCAACAGAGTTACAAATCTTACAGAAATTGGCGACAGTTTAACACACACCACTGAAACTAACATGCAAAAAGAAGCACCAAAAGCTCCTATGCAACAAGAAAAAGTAACCTTTGAGAAAAAACCAAAAGAGAATATATAAATGTTTGATGAACTTAGACCCCATTTAGTTGAATTAAGAAAGCGATTAGGAATCTCTGTTGGAAGTCTCATCGTTATGTTTTTTGTTATGTTCTTTTTTCACGAACCTATACTTAACTGGATAGTTGAACCCCTCAACACTGCACTCATAGAAGTGGGCAAAATATCAGTCCATGCGGCCGATGGAATGATTACAACAAGTCAGGTTGGTGGAGCCTTCTTTGTAGCGCTTAAAGTCTCATTTTTTGCGGCTATTGTTGGTGCACTCCCTATTATCCTTGCACAAATATGGCTCTTTGTTGCACCTGGACTTTATGCAAATGAAAAAAAGATGATTATCCCTTTTATCTTTGGCGGAACAACTATGTTTCTCGTGGGTGTACTCTTTGCCTACTACATCGTCACCCCGTTCGGATTTGATTTTCTCATAACATTTGGTAGTTTCAAGTTTACTCCACTTATTAATATTGAAGATTATGTTGGCTTTTTTACAAAAATCATGTTTGGGTTTGGTTTAGCTTTTGAACTCCCTATTTTTGCCTATTTCCTTGCACTTCTTGGTCTTGTAGATGATAGACAGATGAGGGATTTTTTCAAATATGCCGTCGTACTTATCTTTATCGTTGCAGCACTTCTTACGCCTCCTGATGTTCTCACACAACTGTTGATGGCTGGACCACTTGTTATTCTTTATGGCTTCTCTATACTCATCGTAAAAGTGGTAAATCCCGCACCACCACTTGAAGAAGAGAGTGAAGAGTTAGAAGTAGACGAGAGCGAGAGAAAAGGTGAATAGCGCAGAGTTTCTCACCTCGAGTTATGATTTCATACTTCCACAAAATCTTATAGCAACCCACCCTGCTTCGCCAAGAGACACCGCAAAACTCTTAGTATATGAGAGAAGTACAAACACCATCACGCACACATATTTTTATGAATTTGAAAAGTTTGTTCCCAAAGATTGCGCACTCATTTTCAATGATACAAAAGTGATCAAAGCAAGACTCTTTGGAAAAAAAGAGAGTGGCGGTAAACTTGAACTTCTTATAAACAGAGCCTTAAATGCCTATGATGTCAATGTTTACATACGAGGAAAAGTAAAACTAAAGACAGAAATCTTTTTTGATGAAAATTTAGTTGCAGTGGTTCAAGAGTTAAACGAAGATGGTAGCAGAGTTGTAAACTTTTTGGCATGTGGAAATAGATTGAGATTTGAAGAGCTTTTACCTATCATTGATAAGATAGGGCATGTCCCTCTGCCCCCTTACATCCAAAGAGTGGACAACAAAGAGGATGAGAGTGAGTACCAGAGTGTCTTTGCTTTAAAAGATGGGGCTGTTGCCGCTCCAACTGCCTCTTTACACTTTACACAAGAACAACACACAAGAGTCTGTAAAAATTTCAAGCATGCCTATGTTACTCTGCATGTGGGAAGTGGGACTTTTAAACCTGTGGAAGTTCAAACCATCACCGATCACCCTATGCACTCAGAGTACTACGACATCTCAAAAAAAGCAAAAGAGCTTCTCGATTCAGAGATTCCCATCCTGAGTGTTGGAACTACATCTACAAGAACTGTAGAGTTTTATGCAAGAAATCCACATGCCACAAAAGGAGAAGCAAATCTTTTCCTACATCCAAATAATAAGCCTATTCGAGTCAACCATCTCTTGACAAACTTTCACTTACCAAAATCGACTTTACTTATGCTCGTAGCTTCTTTTGTTGGGGTAGATAAGGCGCAAGAACTTTACAAAAATGCCATTGAAAATGAGTATAAATTCTACTCCTATGGCGATGCGATGCTCATACTTTAATTCGTTCAAAAAGTGATAGAACTATTTTAGAAAAACCTTAGCATTTACAATCTCAATCTCCCCACTAAGTTCAGCTTCAAAAACTCTCTGTGGATACGCGCTTAAAGCTTCATCATAGTTTGGATTTGTTTTGCAAAACTCTAAAAAGTCATCTCCTTTGGCATGTGGAAATTGCGTCACTGCAAATCTTGAAACAAAAGCATCGATGTCATAGATAGCAGTCGCTTTACCCTCTTGGAGGAGTCTGTTTGTCGCACTGCTCTCATCCAATCTATGTGGTAAAACGAAAATCTCTTTTCCCATTTTAAGAGCAAATTCTACACTTCGCATACTTCCACTTCCAAGCTCTGCTTCACAGACGACTAAAACATCTCCAAGTGCTACAACAATCTCATTTCTTTGCACAAAACTCCAAGGTGTTGCCTTAAATCCTTGCGCAAATTGACTTAATAAAAGTCCATTTTGTTCTATCTCTGCTAATAGTTTTTTATTTACAGCAGGGTATTTTATATCGATTCCACATGGCAATATTGCAATGGTATTAGAAGAGCCTGCTCCATTATGAGCAATAGCGTCAATTCCCATCGCTCCACCACTGACAATGCAAACACCATGTTTTGAGAGAGAGGAAGCAAGTCTGTGTGTCATGATTTTAGAGTAGCTTGTAGGTCGTCTTGTTCCGACAATGGAGATTTTATGAGCCTTTAAAAGTTCAAGACGACCCTCATAAAAAAGCTCGCTAGGATAGCTTTTCATCGAAGAGAGTTCTGTGATGGTATCTTGAACTAATGGCATATCAATACAACTTATTTACATATACTAACTCTACATCCCGCAATAACTTTTTAGACTCGTTTAGGGCGAGTATAGTATTGGCATGTGGATGTCCTATCGCTATTGCATTACCATGGAGTTTAGCTAATTTTATAGCTACTTTTATCTGCTCTTTTATGTAAGGAATATCCGCGTGATGATCCAAAAAGACATCCCTTGCCACATATTTTAAGCCAAAATTACTCATCACTTTTGGAGCTTTTGTTTGTGAAGATGTCCTACTGTCTATAAAGTTGATTCCCTCTTTTTTAAGTGAGAAGATCAACCTATTCATAGCAAGTTCATCCGATGTGAACTTACTCCCTGTGTGATTATTTATATAGTGAACACGTGGAAACAATTTTTTTAACTCTTTAATTCTCTTTGAAATCACGCTTTGAGAATCATCTGTGTGCAAAGTGAAGGGTTCTTCTTTTGAAAAACTCTGTGCTTCCATGGGGAGGTGAACCATATAAAAGCTCTCTTTTGCTGCTAGTTTTGCAGAGTCTGGACGCGCAGCTCTTGGAGGCAAAAAGCTCATCGTGATAGGAATACCCAAACTTTTAATTGCATTTATATGAGAAGTAATAGATACATCATCAATAATAATCGCCAATCTTGCTTTTTTGGATGTCGCTTGAATATCTCTGTTGATGTAAGGCATTTCACTAACAGAAGCATCATCTAGTTCATGCGCAGCTCCACTATACTCTTTCTCTGGATTTTTCAAAACTTCATGCTTTGGAAGTTCTGTATAAGCGCTCTCTTTTTTCAGAACCTCTTTTAACCTATCATTGACACTGGATTGAGTATATTTTGTAGCCTCTTCTGCTTTTTTCAGCACAGCAAGTCTTTTCTCTTTTTCTATAATATTTTGTTTTTTAGCATCCTCTTTTGCTTTTGTATAGCCAAAATAATATCCTCCAACAAGAAGCGTTAAACAAAGCGCGAGTATCGCCAATATCCATGCTATATAAGTTAATATCTTTGAACTCTTTGTATGCACTACTTTTTTTCTTTTTGCCATTACTTTCTCCCTAATATTTGTTAAGTATACTTTATCTACACATGCCTACGCTCATTGCATTGCAAATTGTCATCTATTTTTATCAATTTTATTTTTAAAGTTATAGCATTTAAAAATAAATTCTAGCTTCTTATTTAAAGAGTAACACTCTACTTAAAATCTCTTTATTGTAGCTTTAAGTATATCTGTAGTATAATCCAGCGTTCCTTTCTCTTTGTATCACTTATTGTAGTGATATATACATATCCGAAAGGGAAACAAAGCCTTCATTGGCGATATACCAAAGGGAGATTATACTCTATGAGACATTACGAAAACCTAGTAATCGTAAAACCGACACTTACAGCAGAAGAAATTCAAGCAAACATTCAAGCTATCGAAGACATTATCACTTCAAATGGTGGTGAAATCGCAACTACAAACCCAATGGGAATGAGAAAATTAGCTTATCCTATTAACAAAAATGAGCGTGGATATTACCATGTTATCTATTACTCTGTTGCTCCATCTGCAATTACAGAAATTGAAAGACGTTTCCGTATTAATGAAGAACTTCTTCGTTTTGTTACTATCAAATATGATACTAACCGTGAAATAGCTGCATGGAATCATTTAGTTTCAAAAGCTAAAAAAGCTGCTGAAGCACCTGCTAAAACTGAAGCTCCAGTAGCAAAAGAAGAAGCACCAGAAGCAGAAGTACCTGCAACTGAAGCACCAGCAACTGAAGAAGCGGCAGCTGAGTAATCAGTAAAGCCTAAGCAATTAAGGAAAGCCCATGTTTAATAAAATAATTTTAGTTGGAAACTTAACTCGCGATATCGAACTTAGATATTCTCAAGGCGGTATGGGTATAGCAAAAACTGCTATAGCTACAAGCCGTAAATTCACCAACAATGGTGAGAAAAAAGAGGAGATATGTTTTGTTGACATTACATTCTTTGGAAGAAGCGCAGAAGTAGCAAACCAATACCTTCGAAAAGGGAGTAAAATCCTAGTTGAAGGAAGATTAAACTTTGAGCAATGGGTCGATCAAAATGGACAGAAACGTTCTAAACACTCTGTAACAGTTGAAACTATGCAGATGTTAGATTCAAAAGGTGATAACCAAAATTCTAACTATGCTCCTTCCAATATGGATAGTGGTGAATATTATGAGCCTCAGCAAGGCAGAGAGCAAAGCTATCAAAAGCCTGCTCAAGCAGCGTATGGAAATAATGAACCAGTAGTGAAACAAAGTTATCAGCAACCAAGCTACAACAATCAGGCTCGTGAGCAAAGTCGTCAGATGCCAAGCCGTGATTCTGTACCTGTGATTGACATTGATGAAGATGAAATTCCATTTTAGAAATAGATAATTAAAGGTAATAACATGTCAGAAAAAAGAAAGTACAAAAAAAGATATTGTAAATATTGTGAATCAAAAGTTGATTTTATGGATTATAAAGACGCAGGATCACTTCGTTTTTCACTTTCAGAAAGATATAAAATCATGCCTCGTCGTTTAACAGGTAACTGTAAACGTCACCAAGACATGATTACTATAGTTATTAAAAGAGCTCGTGCAGCAGCATTAGTTCCTTACACTGTAACTAGAAAAACAGTTGTATCTGCACCATTCGAAAATCTTAGATAGGTTTTCTTAGGTGCTTATGCACCGCAACCACTCAAAAAACAGTTCAACTCTCCTCCAAAACATTCAAATCAAACTATGGGAATATTTCTTGCTACTAGTAGAGTAAAAAAGTATGCAAATGAAATCTATAATCCTTTTCCTTTCTCTTAGCCTTGTGCTTCTTGCTAAACCAACAGACTTTTCTATTATTGTAGATAAACCATTTGATGGTGCATTATTGGATATTACTCAAGACTACGATAGAGAGATAAGTGCTGTTGGTTTTTCAAAAGATTATAAGATGAAATCTAATAGAAAGAGTTCTACCTACACAAATGCTTTTGATTATTTAAAGAGTGTCTCAAACAGTAATGATTCTCAGATAACACTTGTAAAAGTGGATAGCTCTGCAAATATAATCATTAATGAAACAGTCAGCTTATTAAAATGTAATGAAGCAGTCGCCGTTGTCAAAACTCCTAATAATGGTTATTTTATCGGTGGTTCTACACTTGATGGATCACTGTTAATCTTAAAATTAGACTCTAATGCCAATGTAATCTTTACAAAAACATTTGGAACCAACAACCATGATAAGATGAATAATCTTATACTCCTACGTGATGGTGGTGTTCTAGCAATCGGTTCTTCCACAACTACTAGATCAAGAAAAGACAATTTATTTGAAACAGGTCTTGGATTAAATGATATTTACCTCACTAGATTTTCTAAAGATGGAAGAGAAATATGGAGCAAAAAGTATGGAACGGAATTTGATGACATAGGAATCGATGCAGTAGAAGCAAACGATGGTTCTATCGTAGTTATAAGCACAACAAGTAATGATACAAATAGAGATGTAACCTTTATGCGTGTTGGAGAAAATGGAAATAAAATTTGGCTCAAACAGTATAGAACAAAAGAACTCATTACTCCTCATAAAATTATACGATTAGCAGATAATAACTTTCTCGTCTCTCTTAGTCAAATCAATGATATGAATAAAGAGGAGATTCGACTTATTAAATTTGATTTACAAAAAAATGTACTTATAGACAAAAATATACCTACAACCTATTCTAGTGTTTTAAATGATATAAAAGAGTATTCAGATGCAACGCTTATTGGTGTCGGATATGTAAAAGATGCATCCAATACAGATGGACTTGTTATGTTATTAGATAGTGATTTATCACTTCAAGTTCAAGAGCATTATGGTGAGAGCAATTATGATGTGTTTAATGCAGTTGCAATACTCAACAACTCCCAATCTGCAGTAGCAGGCACCCATACTAATAGTAATTCTCAAGAATCAAACATGTGGATTGTTAAACTCAACCGAGATGCTACACTTGCCCAGAAATCTCTTAAGAGCAGTGATTTTTATAATAAACTTTGTGCCATTTTCAAAGAAGAGATAGAGTCGAAGTTATTAAGTATCAAAAAAGATTTATCTATAGAACTCACATCTACACCACTCAACTTTAAAGTTTCAGAGTTTGAATTGACAAAGGAACAAAAAATATTTTTAACAAAATTTTCAAAAAAACTTATCCCATTTTTACATGCAAATCAAAATTTTATTGAGACAATGGAGATAAATGGTCATACATCAAGTGAATGGGGAGATGCAGACTTTTCAAAGCGTTACTTAAAAAATGAAAAGTTATCTTTAGAGCGTTCTTTTTCTGTATTAACACATATATTCCAAAATCAAACTAATCAAACACAAGCATGGCTTACAAAAGTACTTAGAGGTAGTGGTTATAGTTATAGCAAGAAGATTGTTTTTACTCAGACAGAAGATAGAGAGAAATCAAGAAGAGTCTCTTTTAAAATTATATTACAAAATAAAGAAGTAGAATAGAGAGTTAGATATTCAGAAATACTCTGAATATCTAGTTAATAGTTTATATTAACCACAAGATGGAACTTCACCATCTGATGCATATTTCCAACAGAAATCATATAAATCATCTATATCTTTTTGTTTCATTTTTTCAATTTTTTTCGCGCCGCTTGGACAAACTTTTGACCAACCTTTTAAGAGTTCACCCTCTTCTTTCATGGTTGCCCATGTGTCACGGTCATTGCTCGCAGCAAAATTAGCACCTGTTTTTAAGCCATCTTTTTTACAAACTTTCAATTTTTTAAGGTAGTACTTTTGACCTTTGGCAGCATCGGCCATTGCACTTGTTGTAAATACTGAACCAGCTATCATTGCAGCTAATAGTAGAGACGTTTTCTTTGTCATTTATCTTTCCTTTATGTGATAGATTTGTGATATTCTACTGATTGTAAGATAAATTATAGATTAATATTATATTATTTATAAAAAAATTACTATATTATTCTCTTAATACTCTTCATCTTTTTGCAACGTTGATTCTTTAAAAGAGAGTCTCGTTTTGTCTTGTTTTAGCTTTTTGTAGAGATTAAATTTCGCCTGAGCAAATTTCTCATCATCCAAAGAAAACTCTTTTTTCATCTCATCTTCTGCAATATTTGCACTATCCATAGCAAAAAGTTTTAACTCTTTTTTTGTAAGTTTAGCTTTTAAGATTCCGTATAACACTTTATCATCACTCACAATATCTTCACTTGACATACTACAAAATTGACTCAACTTTTCTCTAAAATTGTTCTCTTTATTGTATTGTCTCCAAACAGAATTTTCTAACATATATTTCTCCTATATTTTTTGTAAAATTTGAGTCAAGTCTTTCGTCTCAACTATAATGTTCGCTTCTTTTTTTAAAATCTCTCTAGCACAAAAAGCAACTCTTTTTCCAGCATGTGCAAACATAGATAAATCATTTGCTCCATCTCCACAAACAAGAGTCTCTTGTTCATTGATTCCAAGAATGTTCTGTATTCTTACAAGCATGTCGCCCTTTGAATAGTTAAACATCATATCTCCGCCAACTAAACCAGTCAATTTTCCATCTTTTGTATGAAGAATGTTTGAAAAATCTGCGTCATACCCTAAAATATCTTTTGCATAGCCAGTAGCACTTCTAAACCCTCCACTAAAACAAATAACTTTTATACCTCTACTTTTCAACTCAGCAATCGTCTCTTTTGCTCCAGGCATATAAGGTAAATTGTGACTAATCTTCTCAACAACAGAGTAATCAAGCCCTTTTAAAAGCCCTACTCTTTGCTGAAGTGATTCAAAAAAGTCAAGTCTTCCCGACATAGCTTCTTCTGTAATATAAGCAACTTTTTCGCCGATACCCAACTCTTCTGCAAAAAAATCTATTGTCTCACCATCCATAAGCGTCGAATCAAAATCAAAAACAGCCAATTTCAACATATATTTTTTCTCTCTTTGTTATAATGCTGCAATTATAGCGGATTAGGATTTTTTTTGTTTAATAAACTACTTGATAAATTAAAACACGGCACTTTTATTTCATTGGAGACAACTCCAGGACACTCTCCTCTTTTTTCACCAACAATTGAGAAGATAGCTTCTCTTGAACTTGATAAATATGTGGATGCTTTTTCTACCACAGACAACCCATTAGCAAAGCTCAAATACAACTCTTTATTTGCCGCAAAAATGTTACAAGATAGATTCAACAAACCTGTTATTGCGACTATGAGCATGAGAGATAGAAACAAAATAGCGCTTCAGTCGGATTTGCTTGGTGCAAATGAAGTAGATATAAGAACGATACTCGCTCTTACTGGTGACCCTGCAACCATTTCAGATCAACCGCACACTAAAGGTGTCTTTGAGGCAGACAGCTCTATGCTCCTCGACATCATCGCATGTTTTAACAGTGGCATAGACTATGCTGGCAAGCCGCTGACGCATAAACCTCAAGAGATATTTCCATTTGCAGTTGTCAACGCTTACTCAAAAAACCCGAAGACACTGCAAAAAAAGATGCAAAAGAAGATTAAACATGGAGCATGTGGAATCATCACACAACCCGTGTATGATTTAGAAAATGCAAAGAGACTTTTGGAGCTTAAAGAGGCGGCGAACAAAGAGTGTTCTTCTGAGGGGAGAGAGGCTGAACTTATTTTAGGGATTTTTCCTATTACAAAACTTCGTACAGCTCAATTTTTAGCCACGCATGTTCCAGGCATCAATGTGCCAAACAGTTGGATAGAAGCCCTTAGAAGTGCAAATGAAAAAGGCTCTGAAGAGGAGTATAAAGTTGGACTTGAACTCAGCAAAAACCTCTTTGATGAGATAAAAGATTTGCACCCTAAAATCCACTTAATGACTGCTAACCAGTTTCAAATAGCGAAAGATATATTGGTATAAATAAGGAAAAAAATGATTGATTTAAAACTATTACAAAAAGATTTTGATACCCTGAGTGCAAAACTAACACGCAAAGGTGTAGATATTACGCTTTTAGAAAATTTAAAAACTAAAAACGAAGAGTTAAAAGCAGCAAAAGTAGAGTTTGAAACTCTTCAAGCCGCACAAAATAGCATGAGTAAAGAGTTTGGTATTTACAAAAGCCAAGGCAAAGATATAAGTGAGTTAAAAGCAAAAGTCGATGCAAACAAAATTAAAATAAGCGAAGCCCTTGAGATTCAAAGAGTCAAACAAGAAGAGCTTGAGACAATCGCTATGGCTGTACCAAATATTCCAGATGACAATGTTCCAGATGGAGCAGATGAAGAGGATAATGTAGAGATTAAAAAAGTGCTTACGCCTCCTACTTTTAACTTTACTCCCAAAGAGCACTGGGAGCTAGCAGAACAAAATGGCTGGATAAACTTTGAAAAAGGTGCAAAGCTTGCTGGAAGTCGCTTTAGCGTAGCCTATGATATGGGTGCAAAACTAGAGCGCGCACTTATTAACTTTATGCTTAACTTCAACTCTAAAAGAGGCTATACAGAGATAAGTGTTCCTCACTTAGTCAATAGAGCTGCACTAGAGGGAACAGGTCAACTTCCAAAGTTTGAAGATGATTTATATAAAGTGGATAACCAAGACCTCTTTTTGATACCAACAGCGGAAGTTCCTCTTACAAATCTTTTTCAAGATGAGATTATCCCTGCGGAGAGCCTTCCTATAAAGATGACGGGCTACACTTCATGCTACAGAAAAGAGGCAGGTGCGGCAGGTCGCGACACCAGAGGGATGATAAGACAACATCAATTTCACAAAGTCGAGTTAGTTACCATTGCCAAACCCGAAGAGAGTGATGCTATTTTTGAAGAGATGGTTCAAACTGCTTCAGATGTTCTCACAGCCTTAGAACTTCCACATAGAATCGTAAGACTTTGTACAGGAGATTTAGGTTTTGGTGCGGCGACTACTATCGACTTAGAAGTTTGGCTCCCAGGACAAAATACTTACCGTGAAATCTCTTCTATCTCTAACACACGCGATTTCCAAGCAAGACGCGCAAAAATCCGTTATAAAGATGGAACTAAAAACTCTTTTGTACATACACTCAACGGTTCCTCTTTAGCTGTTGGAAGAACCATGGTCGCTATCATGGAAAACTTTCAAAATGAGGATGGGAGCATTACACTTCCTAAAGCTTTAGATCCTTATTTAAACTAAAATGAGCTTGTGCGCTTAGAGCACAACCGATGAATCCAAGATTTTGTGCTCACCTACTGCAAGATCTTCAACTCCGTGTTCTCCAACACGGATTCTATGAAGTGCTACTACTTTGTTTCCAACTGCACCAAACATTCTCTTTACTTGATGGTATTTTCCTTCACAGAGTTCTACGCGGACAACTTTGTCACTCACCTGCTCCATCTTTGCAGGAAGAAGCGGCTTTTTTTCACCTTTTAAGAGAAGTGTTCCAGATGCAAACAGCTCTGCTTCATCCCCTTTTAATGGCTGAAAAAGAGTTACTTCATAGAGCTTTGTTGTGTCACTTTTTGGACTACTTAAGCGATGGTTGAGTCCTCCATCATCTGTTAATAAAATCGCACCTGTTGTATCGCCATCGAGTCTGCCAATCGTTGAGATTTTAGGATTTCTTCGTTGCCAACGCTCAGGCAAGAGAGAGTAGATAAGAACGCCTGCATCTTCATGTGAACAGATAACTCCACTTGGTTTATGCATTAAAATCGTGAGTGTCTCTGGATCAAGTGGCTCTTCATTAATAGTCACATCATTATGGTAAACTTTTTTATCTGTTTGGAAAAGTCGAATACCTCTAACACACACACGAAATATCTTTACAAATTTTTTCGCTTCACTTCTTGAGCAATACCCTAAACTTGAAAGATGTGCATCTACTCTTTTATAACTATTTTGCATTTTTACTACTTTTGTTGACTCTATTTATGAGTGCTATTATACACTAGAGTTCTGCTACTAAAAGCTTATTATCTTGGCATGTGGAAATAGATTTTCTGCCTCAAAAAAACTCCTAAAATATTGCAACTGCAAAACAAAAAAAACGATGTATTATTCTGAATATATATGAAGTAAAAGGATACTCTAAATGGCTAATTTAACAGTGGGAAAACAGGCACTTAAGCCTTTTGTACTCAACACAAAAACAATAATAGAAAAATATCTCTCTAAACTAACAATTGACATTAGCGACTACACTTTTGCGGCAAACTATATTTGGCTTGCAAACAGCAGTGGCTTTTATGCAATCATCAACAAATGTTTTTGTCTCTTTATCATGACAGGGGGAGAACTCACTATGCTACTGCCTCCTTTAGGAAAGAAAAAATATATTACAGATGCTATGATAAAGTGTTTTACTATCATGAACGCGAACAACAGTTCCCCTTATTATGCCCGTATTGATTATGTCCAAACTTCAATGATTGAAGAGTTTGTTCACTCTACTGATGAGGCTGAGAATATGTTTGAAATGCTGGAAAACTATGTTGTCGAAAAAAAATTAGTGGATTATATCTATGAAGTTGATAGTTTAATCAACCTGAGTGGAAATAGCTATCACACAAAGCGAACGGAGATAAACAAGTTTACAAAATCCTACCATGACTATACGATTGAGCCTCTTGATTGTGTAAAACATAAAGATGGAATTATGAACTTATTTAACAAATGGGTTTCGGATAGAGTCAAATACATGCCAAAAGAGGAGGCTGAAGTTTTCTTAGAAGGGATTCATCAAGAGCGTCATGCTGTAAAACAGATGTTAAAAGATTATGAGTATCTCTCACTTATTGGTTTAGTTATCTACATCAATGGCGAAATAAAAGGCTTTACTGTTGGTGAACGCATCAATGAGGATACGGCTACGGTCATTATTGAAAAAACTGATTTTGAGGTTCTTGGCTGTGCACAGTTTATATTCCGTGAATTTTCAAAAATGCTCAAAGAGCATTATGGTGCAAAATATATCAATGTAGGGGATGACATGGGGTTTGAGAACCTTCGTAAAGTAAAAATGTCCTATCGTCCTTATAAGCTTGTACCAAAATACACTATTTACCAAAAATGATACTTCGCAAAGCAGTTCTAAGTGATGCCTCACAGCTCTATAACTTAGAAAAAGAGCTTTTTACAGAGGAGAATTTTCCTCTCTCAAAAAGATCTTTTGTTTATCACATAGAGCACAACCTTTTATATGTGGTTGAGATTGAGGGCAGTATCGCAGGATATATTTTAGTTTTGATTCGACGTGCAAATGCTAAACTCTACTCCCTTGGAATAAGTGAGCAACACCGTGGTAAAAAGATTGCGCTTACACTCTTTGAGAATATTTTTAAAGAGTTACTTACTATGGGCTTTAAGAAGACTCTTCTTGAAGTTCGCACAGATAATCAGGGTGCGATTGCTTTATACAAAAAAGTTGGATTTCAAATAAAAAAAACGCTTCCATCTTTTTATCTTGATGGATGCGATGCCTATCTTATGGAGCTAGAACAGAACACGCAAAAAAGTTGCTAAATAACGAAAATAACAATCTCATAGACTATAACTTATAATTGAGTCTCTTTTGTGATAGAATTGTACTTACAAAATTCAAAGGTCTATTTATGAACAATCAAACAACTTTAGAAAAACTAAGTGAAAAAATTACAACAATTGTAGAAAAATACAATGCATTAAAAACTGAAAACGAGAGCTACCGCACGGAGTTAATAACTCTAAAATCAGAGACAGCACTTAAAGACCAAGAGATAGAAAAGTTGACAGAACAAAATGTGATGAAAGATTTGGAGATAGAAGAGATTGTCAAAAAAATAGAAAATATTTTAGGCTAAAACAATGAGTAAAAAAATAGGTTTGCATATAGGTGGTCGTCGCTTTGATGTAGATGTTGAAGAAAATTTTGCTCTTTTTTTAGAGAAGAAGATGGCACTTGATTTCAACGTTGGCGGCAACAATGACCTTAAAACTTTACTCCAAGCATACATAAGAAAAAACCATGAACTCTACCAACAAGAGCAAACAATAGAACTCTTGTTAAAGAAGTTAGAAGAATAAGTTTTAATTTAGAATAATATAAGCTAAGAGTGCTATAATTTCGTCCTCTAATAAGAGATGGTGTGCGCTCGTAGCTCAGCTGGATAGAGCACTGGTTTGCGGTACCAGCGGTCACATGTTCGAATCATGTCGGGCGCACCATACTTACTTACAAATTCCCTAAAAAATATTTAATCAAACCTTCTCATTTTAATAATTGGCAATATTTTGGATATAATTGTTGCTGTAATTTCCAACTTCCATACAATAGACATGAATAATAATATTAATGGAAACAAAGCAATCCTTCGAAGTGCCTGCGTCTGGGCTTCTAATATCAAATCAAGTACATAGATGGAGTGGAATCTATGTACGACAGTTGAGACAATGTTAAAAGGAAAACTCTCATGCAAGAATATATATTGAAAAACGATGATTTTTTAGTCTCACAAACGGATGAAAAAGGAACTATATTATTTGCAAATGATGACTTTTGTAAAATAGCTGGGTACAAGCTAGATGAGTTGATTGGAAAACCACACAACATAGTAAGACACAGTGATATGCCTCGTGCTGCCTTTAAAGATTTATGGGACACTGTAAAAGAGGGGAAAGTATGGAATGGTTATGTAAAGAACAAAACCAAAGATGGTGGACACTACTGGGTTTACGCAACTGTTTATCCTATGTATAATGAAGTTATGCGTCAAAAAACATACATGTCATGCAGGAGAAAACCTTCAAAAGAAGAAATTGAAGCAGCTCAACAATTATATAAAACATTAAGATAGGGATATTCAAATGAATCATTTACAAAAGAATATAATTATAGCCGTAGTATTTGCAACTGTAATAGCATCTATGTTTTTAACAGCTTCAAGCATCATTCAGGCAGTTGTGGGTGTAGTAGGATTTTTTACTGTAATGGTAGTAAATATGCAAATAGGTTCCAAGGGTTCTACTCTTTTAAATCAAAAAAGATTAGAACTGATAGAGATGATAGAATTTAAGAGAAATAAAGTAGAGATAAACGAACATGCAACTGATGAAGCAGAAAAAAATTTTAATCAGGTTGTAACAAGTTATCAATCCGCTGTTTTAGAGGACACCAGAGTAGCTGGAGAAATGGTTCTTATCTCAGACAAAGTTTCTAAAGGTCACTACTCATGTCGCATTGCTGCTGACACTAAAACCCCCTATGTTCATGTACTCAGAAATAGTATGAATAATATGCTAGCTTCATCGGAGAAAAATTTAGATAATGCTATTGCTACACTCAAAAGTTTTTCTGATGGTTCCTTTGCAACACGAAGCGTTGTAAATGTTGAAGCAAAAATGGCTGATTTATTGAACAACATCAATTCACTTGGTCAATCTCTAGAAGATATGCAGAAGCAAAATGAAGATTCTAACAAGACTATAATAGAGTCCTCACAAGCCCTTAATGCAACTATCGAAAATATTACAAATACAACCATAGTAGATTTTAAAGATATGATAAATGATATTGTTGAACGTATTCATGATGTTTCTCAAAAAGAGAATGAGATGGTTAATAATCTTCAAGCGCTTGTGCACCATGCGAATGAGACAAAAAATATCTTAAGCACCATAGGGGATATTGCTGAACAAACAAATTTATTGGCTCTAAATGCTGCTATTGAAGCTGCACGGGCAGGTGAACATGGACGTGGATTTGCCGTTGTAGCGGATGAAGTGAGAAAGCTTGCTGAGCGTACACAAAAAAGTCTTGCAGAAACGACAGCTACAACAAATGTTCTTATCCAATCTATTTCTGATAGTTCAGATGCCCTCAACAGAAATGCAAATGAAGTGAATGAGATATCTGATTCTGTAAACGAAGTAAGCAATAAAATGGATGAGATTATAGATACTTTAAATGGTTTGTCAAATTAAATATAAATAGAGGGCATTGTAAATGCCTTCAACTTAACAAAAAGCTTTTGACTTCTCACAAACTTCACAAACTTCACAAACTTCACAAATTCCATAAAAATCCATAGAAATGGCTATTTCAGCCTTTTAAAGAGCTATTTTTTTAGATTTTAAATCTTGGGAAAAAATATTAAAAAATAACATGGTTCAAGGGCGAGAATAATAAGAGTATGCTGAATCACTGCAAATTAAAAGCAACAGTTTGCAATAAAAGGAGTTAACATGTTAAAAGTTACCCGTAAAAAAATCTTTGTTTGGTGTGTACTTATGCTGATGAGCATTTTTGTGAGTGGGTGTGATAATGGAAATCCAATTCTTGGACAAGCTCCTACATCTACAGATCCTTCAGTAACAGCGCTTACTACTCCCACAGTCATTGCTATAGCACCTAAAAACAATGTTGTTAATGTGTCCCGTAATATTAGAACAATTACAGCCGAATTCAGTCTGCCTATGGATGCATCCACTCTGACTACAGCTAGCTTCACGCTTTCAAAAGGAACTCCAGCTGTACTCGAAACAGGAGGAGCTGTTAGCTATGCAAATAAAATGGCAGAGCTTACTCTGGCTACACTCCCTATCTTAGATGCGAATACAGTTTATACTGCTACAGTTAGCACTGCAGCTACGAGTATAGATGGAGTTGCACTCGCAAGTGATTATGTTTGGTCATTTACAACAGGCTTAGTTGCTGATTTAACGAAGCCTACTGTTCTCTCAACTAGCCCAAGAAATGGGGATCTCAATATATCAATCAAAAAGATTGTAACTGCTACTTTTAGCAAGGAAATGAGACCCTCATCCATCACTGCAACTGCACCATCGACTTTTACTCTGATAGATACAAACACATCGCTTAATGTAGATGGAAATGTATCCTACTCGGTAGTGAACAAGATTAGTTCTTTTAAACCAGTTGCAAATTTAACAGCAGATACAAATTACACTGCTAAAATAACAACTGTTGCAGAAGATTTGGATGGCAACACAATGCTCAATGATTACAATTGGACTTTTGCAACAGCAGCAGCAAGTGTACTTGTGGAACTTGTGCCTCTCGCTCAAGCTTCAACGTATGGAATCGCTGCTACAGCTGGTGTAACAAATACGCTTACCACGCCTAATACACAGATAGATGGAAATGTTGTCTTAAACCCTCTCGACCAATGTAATGCTGTTACAGTAGATAATGCTGGTGGTTTTGGTCTTTGTGGCGGTGCTGCTCCTGCAATCAATGGAACAGTTGTCACAATAACTTATCCAGATACAGTAACTGCACAAAACATTACAGATGATTTACGTGCAGCCTATCTCAGTATTACTCCTGCAAATATGCCTGGAGGAACTTCCATAGCAGCAGGAACAACCTTAGGTGCTCCAATAGGAAATGCACTTGTTGAGGGAGACAACCTCTTTTATACTGGTGTCTATACATCTAACACCTCTATTCTTATTACAGGGGACTTGACTATTGATGCACAGGATGACCCAAATGCTACCTTCGTTTTCCAATCCGCTTCAACTGTTGGTACAGCACCTAATGCTCGCATACTCTTAGTCAACGGTGCAAAAGCATCCAATATCTGGTGGCAAGCGGGTTCAGATGCTACACTCCAAACAAACACTACTTGGAATGGCAATATCCTTGCATATAGAGATGTCACAATGAAAACAGGTACAAGCTCATGTGGTAGATTGTTTGCAGGTGCGTTTACAGATGGTGCATTTGTGTTTGACTCTAACCGTGTTTCAGTACCAGGAAACGCATCTTCACCTGTAGGGTGTCAGTAAAAAGAGTACCTTGTAGATACAAACTTGAAGGATGCTTTCTGATAGTTTGTATCAAAACATAGAAGATGTTCCCTGCTATCTTTGCAATATTTAGTAGGAAATTTTAATACTTAGAGGAGAAAAAAATGAAATCCACAGTTATTAGAGCTGTAAAAACAGCTAGTTTTTTACTGTTAGCAATCTCTGCAAATCCATTGATGGCAGAAACGACAACAGATTATAGTTTAGGCTGGTATATGGGTGCTAACATCGGTATGTCAGCTACAAAGATAGATGAAGAAACAATTACTCAAAACTTAACAAATCCTTCGTACACCGATCATAACCGTAACCTTGGTTACAAGCTTTTTGGAGGCTATGCGTTTAACAATTATTTTGCCCTAGAGGGTGGTTACTTTAATCTCGGAACATTTGACTACTCTCTCACTACCTCTGGTGGAACCTTAGATGGTGAAATCGAAGTGATGGGAATCAACATAGATGCAGTTGCTCTTTATCCTCTCACAGAAAATTTTTCACTCTTTGGTAGAGTAGGAGCACATTATGCGCAAACAAAGGACACTTTTCTCTCAACAGGAACAATCTCTGTAGCAGACAACAATCCTGACAAAAATGCTTTAAACTATAAGTTTGGAGCTGGAGTTCAGTTTGCTATAACAGATGCGATGGATATACGCCTAGAAGCAGAACGCTATCGGATTAACGATGCAGTGAATAATGATGGAGATATAGACCTCTACTCCATTGGTCTTACTTATAGATTTGGTGTTACCAAAGAAGTTGTTCCTGTTCAAAAAGTGGTCATTGTAGAAGAGGAAGAGATAATTATTGTAGTAACAGAACCTGCCGCTCCAGAGAAGATAAAAGAGTCTATAACAAAGAAGAAAACAGTTATTCTAGTTTTTGAGGATATCCATTTTCAGTTTGACGAGTCTGCACTTAGTAAAGAGGCAAAAAGTGCACTTAAAAAAGACATTTCTCAACTGAGTGAAAATCCTCAAATAACAATGCTTATCTCTGGCTATACATCTGAAATGGGTACTAAGGAATACAACCAAAAGTTGAGTGAAAGAAGAGCACAAGCTGTTAAAGATTATCTCGTTGAAGAGAAGCTTATTAAAAAAGAGAAAATTTTTATCATTGGATATGGAGAGACTAGACCTACACTCGATGAGCCTAAACCAGGAAGGATTCATTCAAAAGCAGCAAAAGCGAACATGCGAGCTTATATAAAAATCATCTACAACTAATTTAGGTTTTTATCTACAAAAGGAGGCAGGCATGCTTTGGGGTATCGCACTTATTCTATTACTGTTATGGGCTTTAGGCTTGGTTACGAGTTACACAGTAGGTGGATTTATCCACCTATTGCTCGTGATTGCAATCATTGTTGTTCTTATCCGAATCATTCAGGGAAGACGACCGCTCTAACGAGCAAAAAAAGGAAATACTATGAAAAATTTTAAAATAGCAGCACTTACTACTCTTCTCCTCATCACACTTTCGGGATGTTTTGCTGAGAAAGCACCTACTACAAGTGACTTTATGCGTATGCATGCACTCGATGAAAAAGAGACAAGCGTTGATCAAAAAGCGATAGCCAAAGAGTGGGATCGCGGATTGAAACTCAAAGTATCTGGCGAAAGCAAGATTAAAAATGGTGAAGCGCTTGTAAAAAGTGGAGACCATGATATGACTGTCGGAAAACAGAACATCGAACTAGGGGAAAAAGAGATTGCTGAGGGAACAAAGATTATGGATGATAGTGAGCGTAGTTTTGGAGAAAAATATCCAGAGTTAAAGCTCAACCTTCATAAATAGAGTCTCTCATTATTAGCATGTGGAAATGTAGTTTTTTATTTCCACATGCCAAAGGTTTTGCTCTTACTAAAAATAAATGATGAAAACTACACTAAATCTAAGGAACGTGTAGCATAGGGTAACAGGTATTCAGGGAATTAGATTTTTAAAATAGCTGTCTTGACATATTGGGGTGGTATACTATAATCTCTCTATATAATAAAAGGGAGAAAAAGCGTATGCAAAACAATATAAAAAGCTTTGAAGAGGTTACTTCCTCTTTAGATAAGTTACACTTAGATGATATTAAAAATCCAGACCACTCCTCCCATCTCTTTAAAACTACAAAATACACCCTTTTGATTATACGCTTTTTTGAACTCGATGGTGAGGGGCTCAAGGGGGTTTCTACGCCCTATTTGTTCCTTGAAAATGCTATCTACATCTACAACAGAGATGAAAACAATTTTTTACAAATTGCCAATCATGAGGCACTCATGCACTCTATTGAGATAGAACTAAGACAATCAGAGTTGTTAATAAAAAAATATATACAAGAGAGTGACCTTCTGGAAGATGGGCTCTATACGCGTAAGATTCCATCGATATTTTTAGATGTTTGGTTTGATTTGAAAAAAGACTTAACACGCGTGGAGCGAATCTTAGACCGTGCGGATGAAGTTTTACAAGAGTACATGAGTGATTTTGGAAAAAGTGAAAATTTTCCAAAAGAGTCTTTTATAAATATCATAGAGCATATAGGGCGCTACCAGCGTTTAGCAAGTCTAAACACAGCAAAACTAGACACACTCTACAGCTACTATAACTCTCTTAAAAACGATAAAATCAACACAAATATCTACGCACTCACAGTCCTCTCAGGCGTTTTTTTACCGCTCAATCTTGTCGTTGGTTTTTTTGGTATGAACACAGAAAACCTCTTTTTCAGCGGAAACCCAGAGGGAACCCTCAATGTTGTAAATATCTTACTCTTTATGTTCGCAACCCTCCTCATTCTCTTCCCTTTAGTCAAATTTTTAGAGAGGTATGTTCTCCAAAGAGTCCTAGGCAAATCCAATCTCTACAACAAGCTAATAAGCAATATTAAAAAAATAACAACTATAGGGGAGTGATGGCGGAGTTGTTTAGGGTGTGATGTTTGGCATGTGGAAATGTTATTAGTTTTATTTCCACATGCCGAAGGTATTTATAATCTGGTAACTGAGGCGTGCTAGAAAATATTTTAATTTTTAATTATGTACCCTGTCCCCTTAATTCTCACACACCACCATTAACACTATTGCATACATTTAACTTTTCAGTGAGAGAAAATATCACTCGCCTTTCCCCTTATTGATAAGTCACATTAAAACTAATAGAACCATCAGCATTTCTCGATACACCATCAAGCGTAATACCCGAACTTGTACCATCAGCAAAGTTAGAACTCGCTGTCAATGAATTTGGCGACATTACTACTGCATTGCCCTCATAAAATAAAGTAGTAGCCACATCGGGCATTGTGTTATGAAACGCATCTTTGTAATCAATGTTTGTATTTCCATCTGCCTCAATTACTTCTACCATTCTGTTTGTCTCGTCTGTATTATCAGTCTTATTTTCATTTACACGAAGCACTAATAACCCACTATTTAGATTATCCCAACCCGAAATAATAGGATTTCCTCTCTCTGCAACAGCTACATAGTTCTCAACTAAAAAGTATTCATTCGGTCTGCTTGTGTTAATTTTAATAACATTATACGTCGTTAGATTTGCAGGAATAGAAACTAAACCATTCGTACTTGCATTAATCTCTTGTGGAACAACTAATCCTGCTTTGATTTGAGTGTAAGCATTTGCCAAGGCAGGGGAATCACCCGCTCTATCTCCACGAGTCACATCAAAACCATGTGCTCCACCGCTCATCATCCCAAAATTTCCTATACCTCTTGTTGTGTTGTCAAGGTCATAGATGTCAATAGAGTTGTAAAGGGCATGATGAAGTTCGTGAGCAACAATTCCAACAGTTGCGATTTGTGTGCCGTGAAGTTCACCTATTGTAATATCTCCTGCTTTGACAACAATATCTAGTAGTTTAACCGCATCTTGTGTGTAGAAAGGCATAAAACCGCTCATCCATCTTCCCCAAACAGAGCCATTATGTGCTTTATCAGCTGTCATGGCTTGCTCTTGTCCTGCTAACACAAAGATAATAGTTAGTTCAGCACTTGAAAGAGTATTATCTCCGTTTAAATCATACTGAGCGAAATCTACATAGTTATCTACAATAGCAAGTGCTTCTCCTTTTCGTAATTCAACATCAGATTTTTGGCTTCCATTTATATCTGTATATTGAGGGTGCGTGTAGTTCATGTTAATAGTAATGATGCCATCGTTAGCAACACCCTCACTCTCTATTACAGGCTTAAACGACATTGAGCCATGAGTATTTCTGAGTTCATACTCATTTAGTTGTTTGCGTTGATTCCCAAATATCAAGTCACTCCACTCAGTAACAGTAGTCGTAAGAGGAACATCAGTCCAACCAAGTCTAACAACAAGCAAAGGCACTTGCCCTAATGGAAGAATAGTAGTATATTTTGTAACATCAACTGCCACATCAACAGTTATGTTATCAACAAAAGTACCATCGTTTTTAAATATGGGAGTGTAATAAATTCTGTGTCAACACCTAATTTCTCTTAAAATTGTATCATAAAAATGCTAGCCAATGGCATTTTACAGACCTAATCCTAAAGCGTCTTTTAATCTCTCCTTGAAAAATATGTTG